>Ga0257123_1000085_pt1 | contig 89446 bp, 78 predicted proteins | sample SI106_135metaG_FD_190185 | JGI IMG/M metagenome (GOLD analysis project Ga0257123, IMG submission 190185) | Marine microbial communities from Saanich Inlet, British Columbia, Canada - SI106_135 | ecosystem: Environmental > Aquatic > Marine > Inlet | place: Canada: British Columbia | collected...
TTGTAAGCATAAATGAATCCGAAATCAAAATCAATATCGGACACATTTTTATTCTCAGCATATTCCAAATTAGAAGCCCAATAGGGATCATAAAATACTTCGAAAATAAGTTTCAAATTTCGTCTCGCATCAGCATCAATAGCATAATAAGCTCTGGGCATAGGATCATATCCGGGATAGGTAGTGAGTGTAGCGCCAATGGTGTGGTTGATTCGCCCTTGCCCCGATTTTTTTAAATTGGAAAGCGTATAGGCCGCAAAATATTCCATCCACATTTTGTCGCCACCCCGATCTTCATCAAATAAATAGCCTTCTTCGCCGACCCGGCGCCATTCATTTCTATCCTCATACCAAGTTGTATCTGTTTCATTTTCCCAGTTGACACTATAGTCCTTCACTGTTTTTAACTCATATTTTGTCGGATATCCCCGCATATGGAAATGAGCCCCAATAGCAAAGGCATGCTCAGATTTTAATGTTCCTTTTTTAAATACGGTATATTTGGGCCGAAAGTTTAGATCGCCCAAAAAGTAACCACCCCATTTAGAGGTAACCTGAAAGCGGTCCGACAATCCATATCCCCATGACAAAAGGCTCAGATACAAAACATTATCGCCAACGGTGTATCCCGTAGGGTCAAAATAAATATCAATGAGGCGTTCCTTACCATAATACCAACGTCCTTCTTCTGTCTGTCCCGGCCGTTGGAACCCCCGCGCCACAGCACCCATACTTTTGAAATCTATCCGTTCAATTTTTTCTTTCGGTATGTCAACCTCGCCGAATTGTGCTTTCACTTTAATGCCTTCATCGCTCTCGGATAAAATGACACCTTTCAGCTTATCACCCGATTTAAGATAAATAATGGCTTCTTCTTGCTTTATATCTTTTTTATTGATGGTGACGGAACCAAAGGATGTTTCTACTGTAAATGTAGAATCTGTTTCAGCTGTAAGTGTGCCTGAAACTTTATCCCCCGATTTGAGAAAAAATGTTTTTCCCTGGGCAAATAATCCCCCAATAAGCAAAATTGTAATAATAAATATTGATCGTATCTTCATAGGTTCTCCTTTGTGAATTGATTTAATATCCTTTAATAGATTATCATTTAATTCATAATACTTGTATAATATTACTGTATTTGTTAATTTAATTCAAGTATTATTTAGAATTATGAAATCAGTACAAGAAATAATCTCCCAAGTAATGACCGATAAAGGGTTTCGCCACAAGTATGAAGTGGCGGAATATTTTGGTGTTACACCCCAAGCATTGAGTACATGGTTTACTAATGGGCAAATCCCCTCTAAGCATATTCTTAAAGTTCAGACTGAAATCCAAAGTCTTGATCTTCCCCCTGCTATCGACCCCACAATGGAAGATAAAAAGACTGTAATCAATTATTTGATTAATGAAAATATTCGCTTAAAAAATGAGATTGCTCAACTGAAGGGTACAATTCAAAATATTCAGTCCAATAAAAATAAGGATGATTTAATAGAAAGAATCAACGCCCGCTCCTTGTTTATCGCCGGGCGATTATCCGACGGTATCATTACAAATGTAAGTGGCGACTGGAATCGTGCCATGGGCTACGACGAAAAGAATTTGGTGGGCCATCGATATGATGAAGATTTTATCCATCCTGATGAATTTGAACGTACCCAACGTCACCGTGAAATTTTACAGAAATCAACGGGAATTAAAGAAACTCGATTTAGTACTATCCAGCGTTGGAAAAACGGTCAAACAGGGGAATACATTATGTTGAGTATGATCTGGTATGTGGATGTGGAAAATGATTTAGTGGAAATTATTGCCAAACCAATTGATAGCGATTTTGGTGAAATCGGTGTTATGAATTAAATTCAGGGTACTCCTCATGTCCCGAAGACTATATCCATTAATCATTATCTTCCTTTTTGTTGCTTCCTGCGAAGATAAAAGAGAAATAGAAATTATCCTCACAGGATCGATATTGGTAGAAGGAAACATATCTTCTGATTTAACTTTCTTAAAAGTAAGTTCCGTTTTGGGTAAAGATTATATTCAAGCGAGCAATCAGGAAATCTTGAAATTCTTGCCGGACTTTCCCATTTGTAACTTTTTTATTTCCACCACCATTTCTGGTAATACCTATGCTTTTATTGTTTACCAAGAAGATGAAAACAGCGCAATAACGTATATCATGAAAGACCCTCAATATATTTACCAAAAAAGTTTGAAAGTTTTCCAAATTGAAAAGACGATTCTGTATAAAGAGATTAATTGGAAAACCCACGAAGTGGATCCATCTAATTCTATAACAATTTATGGTTCCTTAAAAGTAAACCAACTATAAATAAATTTGACAAACATTTGATAGAAATCACATCTAATTCTTTAAAAGGAACATTCCGTTCTTTAAAATGATTTAAGGACAAAAAGGAGAATCATCATGAAAAAACAAATTATAATCTTAATGAGTGCATTGTTCTTGGCAGGCTGTTCAAATCCTCCCCAAGAAAGCAATAAACTTACACTTGGATTGGTTCAATCCAGCGTTGTGAAAGGGGCCAACCAGACAGAAATCACTAAAGTATTGGGTGCCCCCAATATTATTTCAAAAGACAAAAACGGAAGGGAAACGTGGACTTACGATCGCATTTCGCGAGAGAATGAAGCCAAATCAATGACATTTTTTGGCATTATAAATCCCATCAGTTGGTTTACTGGTGCAGGAACGGGAAGCAAATCATCCGCAAGCACATCTTCTAAGTCACTCACAGTTGTTATCACATTTGACGATAATAAAAGTGTGGTGGATTATGCCTACCAAAGTCTCTCCTTTTAAATGTTAAGAAGCATAATTCATCCTAAGACCTATTCGGGTCGATTCTTTTACATGTCACTTATTGCTTATTTGGTCATGGGTATTTCGGGATGTACCCAAATGCCCCGAACCGATAAACCAACTACATCTATTGCCAGAGCCATGGAAACGCGGGCATTTCCCGGTGATTTAAAAATGGTATTGAAAGCAGCCATTAATTCCCTGCAGGACATGGATTATACCATTGCTGTTTTGAATTCAGATATTGGTTTAATTACAGCTAGCCGAACTACGGAACATGCAACGGCGGGGTTGGCCAATGAAAAACCAGAGGGTGAACTCAGTGCTGGCCAAAAAGCATGTCTCGCCATTGGCGCAGTGGCTGTCATTGTCATTATTGCCGATATGATTTTTGGTGATAGTGGCGGCGATGATGATTCAAGACCGCTTTTTGGAAATAATCATGGAAATGATAATGGCCCGGATGGACCCAAAATTTATCGATACAAAGTGACCATCAATTTGACCGAATTATCCGAAGGAGAAACCAATGTCCGCGTGAGTGCCAGTGGTGAAGTAGAACAAGATGGAAAAATTTTGGCAACTGGTGGTGTTCATGAATTAGAATTTTTTCAGAAGTTTTTTGCAGGCATGAATCAAGGATTGTTTTTAGACCAAAATGTACCCATAAATAATTAATGTAGAGACGTCCCGACTTATCGAGACAATGCGTCTCTACATATCGAATCAAAATACTATTTTTTTTTTTAAAAAAAATTCTATATTGCACTGTATCATCGGGGGATAAACAAACAAAAAGGAGAATGTGATGTTTAACATCATCAAAAAACCCGCACGTTCAATGGCAATTGTATTTAGTATCGGCGCATTGATATTTCAATCCTGCGCGGCCCCTTCCCCAACCGTATCAACCCCAAAGGAGAAACCAGCCATGGCAGTAAGAACAATCCAAGTAGTTAACTTCAACTTAGAAGGGATTACCCACGATGATTTCATGGGCGTAGCCAATGAAGTGGCGCCGAATTTTGCACCCTTGCGTGGACTTGTTTCTAAAGTGTGGCTCTCTGATGAAGCCAATAACACCTATGGCGGTGTCTATTCATGGGCAAGTCAGAGAAATCTGGATGCCTACCGCAGCGGTGAACTCTATGCCGGTGCACTGGCCAGCAACCCAAGTTTTGTCAATTTATATGATAAAGGATTTGCTGTGTTGAGCGGTCCTAGTGCCGTTACGAGCAATCTCATGGAAGGCACACCTGCCTATATTCAAGTGGTTAATTTTAATCTGGAAGGCATTGGCCATGATGACTTTATGGGCGTAGCCAATGAAGTGGCGTCAAACTTTGCTGCTCTGCCTGGACTCATTCAAAAAGTGTGGCTCTCGGACAAAGCCAATAACACTTACGGTGGAGTTTACTCTTGGGCTAGCAAGGAAGCTTGTGAAGCCTACCGCAGTGGTGAACTGTACGCCGGCGCCTTGGCAAATAATCCAAATTTTGTGAATTTATCCGATAAAGGATTTTCAGTTTTGGATGGACCAAGCAAAGTCACCCATATGAAATAAACCGTTAAAACGGTTTCGTCTTTCTATCATTTTATAACCCCCGGCTTAAGCCGGGGGTTATAAGTCAACGTCCACTATAACTACTTTAGTGGTTTTTTATAATTTACGTAGAGACGAGGCTTGTTTACCCGCCGGAATAAGGCGGGCATCGTCTCTACAGTATCATTTTATTCCCGTTACAACCAACGTACCGGCCCAACCTTCTTTCTCGCCCTCACGCCAAGATTGAACATCATGAAATCCTGCTTGATTAAATCCATCCACCCATTCTGATTCAGATAATCGTGTCATAATAGAAATGCCACAATCAATATTCCAAGATTCACTCACTGTATTTTCAGTATAATAGTCAACGCCCATAATGAGCCGTCCGCCCGGATTGAGCCAATTATCTCTAGCATGTTTAATCAATCCAATCGGGTCTTCAACATAATAGAACACTTCTATTGAGTGGACAAGGTCCACTTTTTCTTCAGGAATCCAGTCTATTAAATCATTGCAATGGTAGTGATTTTTGGAATCAATGGATCTGGCTTTTTCAATCATGGATTGGGAGCCATCCACACCGATGGCGCTTTGGCAAAGTGAATGTTGGGCCATCATTCGCACCACCCAGCCATTTCCGCAGCCTGCATCAATAAAGGCAAATGAATCAGTTTGATTTTTTAAGGCAAAATCGAGCATGGCCTGTACGGAATTGGCATGCCCTTTTGCCATGTTTTCATCTCGGCCATCATTGGCCCAGTCTGTGAATACATCAATGGGTGATTTCATTATATTGCAAATGTAGAGACGCGATTAATCGCGTCTCTACATTATTATAATTCTGCTAGAATATCTTGAGCATGTGTTTTGACCGATACTTTAGGATAGACATGTGAAATATTTCCCGATTCGTCAATCACGTATGTATTTCGAAAAATCCCTTCATATTCCCGGCCCATGAATTTCTTTAATCCCCAAACACCGTAAGCTTTCAGGACATCTTTGCCTTCATCGCCTAACATTGGATATTCGAATTCTTGTTTATCGCAGAATTTTTTCTGCTTCTTCGGTGCATCGGCACTCATACCAACAACCACTGCATTTTTATCTTCAAATTTTTGGAGTTCATCCCGGAACCCCTTGCCTTCAATCGTTCAACCGGGTGTGCTGGCTTTTGGAAAAAACCATAGCACGACTTTCTTCCCGGCATAATCACTTAAGGATACATCATTCCCATCTTGATCGGGAAGTGTAAAACTCGGTGCTTTTGTTCCTACTTCTAACATTTTTTCTCCTTTAACTCTATAAATCTACTTTTGACCACTTCATTCGTTCGTCATTATTGATTACCATATCATAAACAGTTTGAATGCCTTCTTTCTGGCCATTCCACACCAACATATTTAATGCATGGGAAATATCCACCCATTTGAAATCAATATGTTCTTCAGACAGGATAACCTTATCAGAATCTACCTCAATACCAAAAACGGGCACAAGGTTGATCCTGTCCCCATGCACTTCATAAAAACGGCTTACATGATCGGCCACAAACATATTCTTTGGTGATAACCCCGTCTCTTCTTTGAGTTCACGGATGGCGGTTTCGGTTGCCGTTTCGCCATCTTCAATTTTCCCTGCTACGCCCTGCCAAAGATGTTCATATATCTTATTCAAATTTCTTTTCATCAATAAAAATTTCAATCCATCATCTGTTTGGCGATACACATAACAATCCACCACTCTGACTTTTATGTTCGACATTTTATTTCAACAAAATCATCTTTTGAGTGAGAACTGTTGAACCCGATTCCAGCCGTGCAAAATAAACACCTGCCGGCATGGATTGACCCTTGTCATTTTTACCATGCCATACCACTTTGTTTGAATTGGGAATACCGTTTATCAAATTCACCACAATACGGCCATTGATATCAAATATTTGTAATGACACATTGCTATGGGCCACACCATTATTTGTAACAATAAATTCAATTGTTGTTGACGGATTAAATGGGTTGGGGTAATTGGTGAGCAACTCAAAACGCTCGGGCAATTCGTCTCCTGTGGCGGTAACAGGATCATTAAAATCTTTACTATTTCGCGGCATCAATTTGTATTGGCCATAAGAATAATGGAGCACGCCAGTAATGCTCACAAAATGGATGCCATATTCTGGCCGGGACCAGTCTCCGTCAAACATATAGCCATCAATCATGGCTGATCCAGTCCAATCTGAAACAATCCACTGGCCATCTTCATTGGCACTTTGAGTCACTTCCACATTGACCAGCCGCACCAGCATACCTTCATATTTTTCCACCCAAACTCGGCATTCCCCCGATAGAGAACTGGCCGTCACCAAGGTCGGCTCCACATTGTTATTACTGGACAAGATATCGGTGGAAACCAAATTCTTCATTTCGGTCATACCGAAATATTCCGAAATATCGCCCTTTAGCTTTACTTCATCTCCAACTTTCGGCGGGACGTATCCTTTATTTATATAAATAAACATTCCCGCCCAATCATCTTTTTGGGGATCCTGGAAAAAGAAATTGGGATACTCATTATCAGGGCGAACTGCCGTCACAACACCAGTTACTTCCACATTTTGTCCCTCAAATTCAGACGGAAAGCAATCTTCACCTATCCCTTGATTCTCAGTATATTGAATATCATAAGGAGTATATCCACCCACAACAGGAATGACGACATTCACAAAATCTACGCCACTTTCGCCATCATTATCCGTCACTGTTAGTTTAAATGTGAATGTCGTTGTACGGTTCACTTCAGGAAGTACGGCTATGGGTTTAACCCTTTGGTCATTTATCAATGTTGCCGTCGGTCCCGAAGTTTGGGCCCATGAATAGGCAACTATAGTTCCGTTGGGATCATAACTCTGGGATCCATCCAACGCGACGGAATCTCCATTCGCCGCCACCACATCACCGCCGGCGTGGGCTATTGGACTGGTAGAAGCCTTGGTGGTATATGCAATTTTGGCAATAACAGGATAATGATCGGAAGCACGATAAATGGCATCGGCAATACTATCGGGGACGGCGCTATTGCTCCCATCCATAATGAATGTATTGAAATGATTGCCGTCATTACCAATTACTTTGTAAGACTCCTCTACATATTTCAAGTCTGGATCTTTGGCAGTAAAATGATCTGAAAATAGAATGAAATCAAAACGGTCATCTAACCCGCCTGTAGCTCCCCCATCACCCAAATGGTCGCTTCGGGTGGATTGGGTATATTTTTCTACATGAGATCCTTCATTTCGCACCCATGATCCTACGGGGTCTTCCAAATCCACTGTCATACTATCGGTCAGAAGTAAGTAGGCCGGTTCATCGGTGCCATAGAGGTTGAAATCGCCCGACATGATATAGTGATAATTGCTATCTTTTTGGGCCACGTATTTATACAATTCTTTCGCTTCTTCCCAGCGTTGATTCGCTTCACTATTGCCATCACTGGCCTTGAGGTGCGCCCCAAATACTGTAAAAGGCGCCACGTTGGAATGGGCATTTTTCAGAGATATTGTATAGCCGGATATATCCCGCAAAACTGTTGAAATAAATACATCTTCCGATATATCAATTTTAGATTTCCGGTAAATGATACCACTTTTCATCCAGGATGAACTGGGCAATTTCCCCGCGGCAAAAACAGTACTATCCACATTAAAAGCTGTATTCAAGAGCATATCCAATCCATCTTGATGCTCAATTTCCTGAAGTATAACTAAGTCGGGCTGAACGTAATCAACCACTTTTTTGATATAATTTGCTCGAGTAGAAGTACTGCCCGTCATTCGAAGCACATTATAGTTCATCACTGTTAGTGTATCCTGAGTTTGGACACTTGATAAAAGCATTATTAATAAAAAAATGCGTTTCATTTAAAAGTCAATACTCGTTGATATTTTCCCCACCTCCAATTTGCGGTGATTTTTGAGAACCGGTTCGCGATAATGTTTTAACGATTCATTTTCATCATCGGTAAGCAATTCCATTTGATTGAGAAACGCCATTACAGCAGATCCAAGTGCACGAAGATTTCCATCCAAAACTTTTACCACAATTCCCAAAACGCTCCCATCCTCTTTTCGAATACCAAATCCACGAATCGCTTCACCGCCCACTTTACATACTGCTCTCCCTTTCATGGCGGTGATAAAGTCAGTATCAAAGGTTTCGCGCCCACCAATCAAATAGGGATGTTTGGACATAGCATTATATAATCGATCCAATTCAGGGTAATTCCCCGATGCCAATTTTTGAAACATTCCCGCAATGATAGATAAAGTCAAAAATGGTGTTGGTGCGCTACAGCCATCAATAGCAGTGGAAAGTTTTTCCAAATTCGCATACCCCATAATTTGATCCAAAATCGCCTTTTGAACCGGATGGTTTTTATTGATATAATCTGTAGGGTCCACCCCCAAATGCTTGGATAAAGCAAGCATGCCGGCGTGTTTCCCGCTACAATTATTATGAAGTGGAATAGGTTTTTCACCAGAACGAATAACATTATGATTTGACTCAATATCATAAGGCAAATGACTTCCGCAGCAATAGTCATCTGTTGTAAATCCCAACTTATTCAGCATAGATTGAGCCGTTTTCACATGGATATCTTCACCATTATGAGAGGCGCACATGAGGGCAATTTCATCTTCCGAAAAACCTGCTGCATCCACAGCGCCTGATTTTACTGCTGCAGACGCTTGGAACGGTTTACAGGTTGATCGAATGCATGTTAAATAATGGGGATCCCCCGAGGCATAAACCACCACACCTTTTTCATCCACTGCAACCCCATAGGCCACATGAATACTTTCAATAAATTCCCCTCGTATAACTTTTGATAAAATTGGCATATTCTCTCTAATTTACGATTTGTGATGCAAATTCAAACTGAAATCCCGCTTCTATTAATACAGGGATTTCTCTTTTCAAAACTTCTAATGTATTTGGCTTAGCATGGCCGATGCCTAAAGCAGTTCCTTGTTTTTTGGCTAACTTTACCAACTTATCTAACTGTGCTGATATTTGTTTCACATCCGAATCATTATCCAAGAAAATATGGCGACGCGCTGTAGGAACACCTAATGATTGCATAGTTTTTTCGCCCACTGTTGTTGAGGATGTACGGCTATCTACAAAATATTTTCCATGTCTTTTTAGAACGGACCCAACCACACTCATTACCTTACCGTCTGTGGTTGCCTTTGAACCCTGGTGATTGTTCATTCCCACAGCTTCAGGGATATCTTTCAGCACCTCTCCCATACGCCACTCAATCTCTTCGGCTGTCATACCCGTTTTAATTTTGTATTCCTCTTCGCCTCGATTCTTTACATTTGATTCCATAGGCATATGGATAATGACTTCCTGCCCTGCAACAATGGCCTTTTGTGCGAATTTTCTACTCTGTTCATGTCCCGGAATAATGGCACATGTAATTGCTACGCCCAATTCCAAAAAGCCATCGGACACAGTATCGTTGCGATAACCAAAATCATCAATAACGAGAACAATTACTCCCGCAAGTTTTTTTGGTTCAGTTTTATTTTCGGATTCCAAAATTTGCACTTCTGTAATTTCTTCAATTTGCTTGGGGCCCCTCGTAACCAAATCCAATTTCCGCAATGCTAAATAATTTGTCAGAAGTAAAAACAAAACGGCTAAACTCAAAAAGCCGATTATTTTTTTATATAAATCAGGATTCATACTCATGGCAGGCGAATCGATATATCAATCATTTGAGGCATACCCAAGTGCTGATCGCCCCATTGAAATCCATAAGTGACTGCATAAATTCCAAATTGAATCCCCACACCACCAGAAATTGTTTTCACACCATTGGATGTCATAGCTGTCATGCCAAAAAGTAAATTTTTATATGATCCAGTCCCGCCGGTAAAAAGGATGGGGTCATTAACCAAACTATTGGATTCCACTGCACCATAAACAGAATAATTTGATTTTTCATAAGTTATCGAACTGATAATACGTCGCGGCAAACGGGGAGACTCCGAAATCATTCTTCCCATTTTACCCAAATTAAGGGCGGAAATATTGAGGCGAATTTTATCCCGAATTTTCCAACCAAATCCCAGGTCAAAGGCAGCACCTTTAGACTTATCCTGGTACAGTTGCATTTGAACCAATTGAATTCCCACCCCCAATTGAAAAGGGCCGGTTGACCAACTATAAATTCCCCGTGTTGACGTACCATAAGCGGCATAATGCCCCAAAGGTTTTGAAGTTGGTTTGTTGGGGCGCAGTTCAATATCGTTCAAACCTACATAGCGAATATCCAGACCGACACTTCCCTTCTTCACCTGCCCCTTCCAACGAAATCCAAATGATTGCACACCGGCAAGCCAATTGCCATAAGCCAAACCCAGCTCAGGTACTTTATTCATTTGGTTTAAGTTAGCAGGATTCCGCCAAGGTGAATTAAACAATATTAAATCCATTGCAGAAGGTGGTATGGACAAGAATTGGGTTCCCACCGCCCCCGATTGGGATATTAAAAGTGAAAAGAAAAGTGTTTTAAAAAGTAAACGCATAAGTAAATATGTGGGCTGCACCGGCGGGGTTTTCAAACACAAATGCATAATCCAGTTTACCATCATTATCTTTCAGCAAGGACCAGTCCATTCCCACACCAACAGACATTCGTCCATTCCCCAATCCGGCCCGAAAGAAATAATGATCTAGATAAGGGTATTCACCGCCGATTCGTAATGTATATCCCAACATATCTTTACCATTCATGACTACACCCGCATCACCGGTAATATAAAATTTTCTATAATTAAAGGTGGTTCCCGCACGATACAAGGTAGGAAATTGTTCCACGTATTCTTTGCCTCGCTCGAAGATTTTATCCGTTTTCCAATGGTAACGTGAGTTCAGATCCTGAACCATGAAAGCCAAGTTGGCGCCTTTTTCTGTATGGATGAATACGCCAAAATCCATTCCCATTCCTTTACCTGCAAGGTCCATGGTATTCATAGGTAATTGGTGTTTTAAAATTTTGATATTTAAACCAGCAGAAAACCATGGCAAAATGCGCTGGGCAAATGAAATCATAAAGGCATCTTCAGAAGTGGATAAATATTGTGTATGTTCTCCGGACCCTGTTCGCCCGTCAATTTTGTCAGTCCCCGCACTAACCCATGCAACCCCAAGGCTGGCAGTTGGGGGTAATTGAACAGATATATTTGCAGCCATAAATCTTCGTGAAAGCGGTAAGAAATGGTGACTAAAGCCTAGTTGGCGTTTTTTGCCAAACACCATAGAAGCGGGGTTATGGTAAGCGGCAAACCCAGCATCAATCTCAGCCGTGAAGCCACTGCCCATAGCCATGGCCCGAGCCGAAGAACCCATGCGCAAAAATCCTCCTGCATAGCCCCCTTGTTCACTACCACTCAAAAGTGAGACAAATATGATTCCAGAAATGATGATTTGTTTTATTCGTAACATCATTTTATCACGATCAGTTTGAGCCATTTAATTTTTTGATCATATTCAAGACGAATAAAATAGGTACCGTTATCCACCAAGCGGCCATTCTTGTCTTTTCCATTCCATTTCATCGCTCCAGTTGTGGCTCGTCGTCGGTCAAATTCCTTGCTGTAAATCGGTTCCATTCCAAAATTGTAAATATCCATCTTAACCACGAAAGATATTTTTACATCTGCTTTAATATGGACGTAACCAGAACCACCAACACGGTTATGTTCATAGGGTGAAAATGGGTTTGGATACGCATAGGCTGTTCCCGAATCATAGTCGGTGCGATACACTCGCCAGTTTGTACCATGGGGATCCATGGCTCGGGCAAGGCCATCCCATGAACCGACCCAAACAGTGGCGGATGATGAATAAAAAGGCCGTGTATCATATGCTACGCCTATAACTTCATCACTCAAAATCTCATCCATACTATACATGCCCGTAGAGCCAATTGCTATGGCTTGCTGAGGTGGATCATATTTGGCCCACGGTTTAGCCACATCCAAAGGATTATCAATCACCGTTTTCCACAAACCAGATTTGCTGGCAACCAAAACAATTGAATCTGCAGTGGTAATATTATATACCCTTTCTTTATTCAAAGTTGTATACCATGTGTCACCACCATCAACGGAATAACTGACTGCGCTGGTTTCACCGGCACCTGCAGTGACGGTGGCAGCCCAAACTATCTGGTATCCTTTATATTCTTGCAATGCCATCCCAACCACGAATCCACCTGAGAGACCATCAGCAGATGGCGTATAATGGGACCAGTTGACACAACCATTGGCACCGAGGATTCCTCTGTTGATTCCGTTAGCCGTACCCACCCAAACAGTATCACCATGTGCAATTACAGAAAATGCTTTATGATTATGATTTCCATAAGTATTGGGGTTAGCACTTTTTGTGGATGTTCCATCCCAAGGGTCCCGAGGGTTTAAGAAAAAATCTTTTAAAACATAACCACTTTGAGTGTTTTCATAATTGGATGATTCGCAAGTGTTCAATACTTGGTCTCCATCTTCGGGGAGAGGAACACGTTCCCAAACTTTTTGAGAAATGTTGTAGCGTCGCAGTCCACCGGCCCAACTGGTAATCCAAATATAATTGCCTGAGATAGCTGCATCATAAGTTACATTTGCTTCTTTTACAGTAATGGGCAATCCTTTGAAAAATCGTTTAGCAAATGGCGCCAATGAATCTGCATCCGAATCCACCGGTTGTTCGAAGTAAGTCCAATTGATAGAATTTCCCGTGGCATCGGTGGAATAAATAAGGCCATTCCCGATAGTAATATTTTCACCGCTTTTGGCAAAGGCAGCAAAAACTGTCTTTTTATCAACTGCCAGAGCCGTGACACCACCCACAGGAGTCGCGTTTGTCAATTGACCCGCGGCCGCATTTGCTTTGGCGGTAATAGTAAAGATGGAAGTGGTATCCCTTAACACTGCCAAACCTGCTCCCGTGCCCAACCAAAGGAGTGTATCCTCCTGTTGAACAATATCACTAATCATATTACTTTTGAGACCTTTATAGGCGGCGGTGTCAAATTCAGCAACGGACATTTTAAATGCACCAGGTAAAAGTCCCTGAGCCGCCGCCATTTGAATGAAAAGTAAACAGATTGTCAGGCGTCTCATTTCACCACCAAAATTTTCTTTACCGATTCACTATAAGCATTAGAAAGGTCCTGTACTTCAAATGTCCAATGGTATGTACCGGTGGTGGCATTTTCCGTGAGCGAAACAGTCATGGTATAAGTGCCATCACCTTTTTGAAGATCACCAGTACCATCCGTCCCGGAACCATCATCATAAAGTAAAATGGGATTTCCCCCAAACATCATTGAATCGAGGCCCACATGGTAAGAGCGAAAGAATACGCGTTTAATATCATCCAATCCATTGGGGTCCGACACAGATGCAGTTACAGAAAATTTTACTGTATTGACTATATTTGGATCAGGATTTGACCCAGGGCGATCAACAGTATCAGGAACAAATACACTACCAAGTTTTGGTCGAATATTCCCCAAGATGAAATCGGCCTTCTTCGTATGTTTCTTTCCGCTATACAGCCCCATGATAGAAAAGAAAATGGAATCTTTGGCAGAAGATGGGAGTGTATTTTTCAATCCTGAATCATTTACAAATTTTCTGCTGTGAACCTGGTCCTTAGAAAGTATATCACCAATTGTACCATCATCAACTAATTTTAACGTATCGGCTGTATTGGAAGCACTGGTTCCCCGCCAAAGAACCATGACAGAATCGATGGAACCGCCTTGATAACCGTTCTTTGCTTTAGCAGAAATAAACAGTTTATTGGATGCCTGTAAAAAAACAAAATCAATTTCGGAAATGGGAAAAGGATCTTCTGGTTTGGTGACTGACTCGCAACTCCAAATCAATAGAATTGCTAAGGAAAGGAAAAGATGTAATTTTATTTTAATTAATATCATTTCTGATCAAAAATATGGTGAACCATTAAGGTGCCCACCTGCCATAAACTTTGTGGAGAGCAATTTTCAACAATATCATTATGTGTATGGTGATAATTTATTTTTTCATTGGGATAATCAAAATCGATAATATCCACTGCCGGTATTCCCGCAATTTCGTAAAGGGGTACATGATCATCAAAGATTGAATGATAAGCCAGTTTTTTAAATCCGCTCAATTCCAATTCTTCCGCCTTTTCCCACAATTCCAAAACAAGTCCTGGATTTTGCTGATATGAAATTCGTTCGATATACAACTCCAGATTGGCATCGCCTACCATATCCAAGTTAATCGCATGGGCCGGCAAGGGGATCGGGAGGTTTCGCGCAAAATATTGTGAACCCTTACAATAGGACCATGAATCACCGCTGGTGCCATAATCTTCTGCATCAAACAATACAAGATTTACACCCACCGGTGGTGGACTATCTTTTAACACTTTTGCCAATTCTAATAGTACAGCCACACCACTGGCGCCGTCATTGGCCCCTAGTATAGGCCTACTTTTTTCCATAATACTTTCGCCCCGATCCCCCCAAGGACGGGTATCCCAATGGGCAGAAATCATAATCTGGTTATTGGATTCTGGATTAAATCGGGCGATAACATTATTCATCCCAACTTTCTGTCCCGTTTTGGGCATTGTTTCTGTATAGGCTTGGGTAAATACAGTATCAGCCAAAGGTGTGAATATATCGAGGAAATATTTTAGTGCTTTTTTATGGCCTTCTGAACCGGGATTGCGTGGACCAAAATCACATTGTGCTACCAAATGATTAAAGGCTCTATCGCCATTGAAGTCTGGTACTTTGGTCTGACAACTACCTAAAGTTGCACAGAACAAAATGATCATATTTGTGAATTTTCGCATCATCCTCGGATTGCCAAGTTTACATCAAAACCAAAGTCCCTGTCGATCTTCTTCCCAGTATGTTTCGAATCATTTTCTCGATATTCCCAAATCATACTTCCACTGACCGATTGAGAGAAAGAATATGTTAGCCGTATTCCCGTTTTCCAACTGGAGGTGAAGGCCGTTTCTGCAAACTTCGTCGCCTCCTGTGCTTTTTGCAAGGTACGGTTTTTATTCATGTCAAAATTGAATGTGAAGTTAACCTGATTATTGACCTTATAATTATCAAAAAATGGGAAAGGAATCGTAAAGCCGCCACGGTGAGTATAGTTCGCTGAAATCAGGTAAGATTGATCATGAAATATCTTCTCACCACCGTTGGCGGATTCTTCCCGAGAAAGTGTTCGGTTATGACGCATAGTTACTGCTATACCTTTTTTCAGAGCAATCGTAGCACCGATAAGGGGGGCAAAATTCATATTAACACGGGAGGTTCTTTCATTATCCTTGTAACTGGTAACAAAATCGTCAATACCGAAGAAAGGCATGGATGGGCCACTAAACTGATCAAACTGCCAGGCCCGCGTTTCTTTTCCATTGGTGGCATGATCTAGACTCAACGTACGAACAAAACGGCCAATAAATTTATTTCGTTCCAATCCTGTCATTCGGATCGACCATCCAATAAATGGAAATCCTTCTTCAAGATGTTTTCCATAGGATAAATAATCCCGGGACATGGATCGCTGTTCCAGTCCGGAACCACGGCGATTACTAGATACATTCTGGGCATAGTTAAAAGAGATGGACATGGCCCGTGTAAGGTTCAATCCTGATCGGACAGAAAAGTCTCGCTTATGATCCCAGTTTCCCGTGTTCGTTCCCACTTGGGTTGAATTCTCCAAACCATGGTCGCGCGTGTATCCAATCCTATATCTTAAGGGAACTTCCCCAATGACTCCCATTCCTGTTTTGTTCACATTTTCTGTATAGGATAAATTTATGGGGTTCACTTTTCTTGCCCAGCCGTGAACTTTTTTCATTACCTTACTGTCAGATGATTTTTTCTTTTGGGGCTCTTTCTCTTCATTTTGGCCAGCCTGGTCCAGTTCCACTCTGCCACCACCAATATCATCTTCTGATTCTTCTCCCCTAATACCAGATTTTCGCGACCTAGATCTTGTTGGCGTAGGCGTTCTACGCCTTTGAGGTGTTCGGCCTTTTGCGCCAGATGGTTTATAAACCAACTCTACAAGTTTAACTGGTGAAAGGCTGATTCCTGATGAAAAGCGAAGTTGGTTACCTATATTCGCCCCATCCACACTACTATCCCGAGCTTTATTCCAACGATAATTGGCCGAATAATTAAAAGTTGGTTTGAGCCAATCCATAAGAATCGGACTAAAAGAAGAATTAAAACTTTCAGTTATATCGGTCACCACACCAGCGTCACGGTTTTTGACAGCGTTTGCCATAAAACCACGATGGTCATTTAAATTACTTTTAATGGCGCGACTATATTTAGACTTCACTGATTCAGTCATTTTATAATCCAGTGAATAAGACTGATTCAAACCAAAATTATAACTGTCCGGCGATTTGTTTCCTCGGCGGGGTGTTTTTTGAGTCAATTTTTCATTAAAGTTGAGGGATGCATTAACATTTTCAGGAGTGAAATAAAAATGTGTTTTACCTAGTTTTTCTCCAATCCAAGGGACGGATGAAATCCATTTGAAAGGCATGACATAATTATTTCGACCAAATGGCAAAGAATAATTCAACTGGCCCACATAGGTTTCGTTCAATACTTCTTTTTGAATTTCATTGGACATAGTCCGACGGCTTGCTGAAAAGCGCGTATTCAAACGGTCAATCGTATATTTCATAATTTTATTATCAGATTTGGACGACTTAGAAGCAGCAATAGTGAAGGACATTGAATTTGACTTTGCCAAGATTGAATCAGGTTCGCTACCTTCGGTAACCAATACATCCTGTCCGGGAAAATATTTTGGACGACTGACTGAATTGGCAAAAGTTGTGGATATTGGAATTTTCATCCCCCAAGTCGAAGGTAAAAACTTGTCTACGTTGAGACTGGAATTGATGTTAAAACTTTCACTGGATTTATTTGAACCCAACCGCCGTTGAAGTGTATGGAAATCTGCATCCTGCCGTTTATAGGCAAATGATGTATTCATAATATCTGCCAAGTTAAATCGACTTTGAACCCGCAGGGAAACACCCTTATCCTTATTCACACCACTTAAGCGTAATTCATCCAGCCACACTTCGCCACTGATGGGTGTTTCTATCAGGTTATGCACCCCTACCACAAAATATTGGATGCGATTTAGAGCGGGCTGACCTTTGATACGAATGACCTTTCCAGTTTCCACCCCAAGTTCATCTGTAAAACGATATTCTTTATAATCGGTGGAATCCATAAAAATATCCGTTTCTCTATATTTTTTTACTGACGATGAATCCTGTAGTTTAAGGCGCGTGAGCCATTCCAAATCTAATTGAACTGCATTTCTATTTTTCCCTTCGTCCCAACCATCATAAACGGGTTGAACCAATTCATAATAATTTTCACCAAACCCAAAACGCATAAACATATCCACGTCAGATTTTTCATTACTGATCCATTGGCCGGAACCATAAACATACATTTTCATTTCATCATAAGAGAGGTAACTCTGGGCTTTTTCACCAGAAAGTGACAGAAGTGTTTTCATAGCAGCGCCACTAGCACGACCGGGTAATTTATTAAATTTTAAAACCAAGGACTGCTCTTTTGATCGAATTTGATTAATCCGGTCATATTCTCCCAAAACTCCCTGGGGTGGTCGATAATCCGCATTATCATCCGTATTGATAACCGAAACGGCAAAAACTGAATCGGCATTTTCTTTACTATATTTTTCGGTACTATCAGGAGCAACGCCCAACTCCTGCCATTCGTTACCCACCAATTCTACTTTTGCCACTTCAACCAAGGACATTTTTTCAACGCCACTCAAAGTCAGACGTAAATGGTGAATATTATTCCATTCCCTTTGTTGAGTTGGATTACTTTGATCAAATTCTGCCAAGGGAACTCGAAATAACCGCCAGCCTGTAGGTTCACCATTCCGCTCTGTTTCTCCAGCGAAATAAGTTGTATCCAATAAAGAAAATGATTTGGTAAAATAATTATTTGTTCGGTCTAAAAACCCGGTACGATCCAAATCTTCTGTATCGGGATATCGTCCCGCATCCAAGGCATTTTCTTCTGTTCCATTAATCTTTGAATAATCATTACTCCCTTCGGAATATTCCCACTTATCGCCATTGGGATCTTCTGGGTCAACATCACTGAATGTGTTTATCAAAACCTTTTCACTAGAAGCAACATAATCGGCATAAGAAGGACCTTCCGGATCTAGGCATGATCCCCATCCATTTTCAAAGGCATCTATACATCCATCTAAACCAATATCTTCTTTATCTTCTAAGATGCCATCACCGATCAAACCACCCACGGGAATATCTTCAGTATTGAGTAATCCATTGCCATCCATATCTTCACTAATCTGACCCAGATCAACCGTAATAGCGCCTTCTTCACCTCTTAACCAAATTTCAAAAAACTTCGTTTGTGTCTGGTCATAATCTCCGGAATAAAAGGGTGTAATAATTCCACCCCAAATTGAATCTTTTAGCACATCGGCTTGGTGTTCCCGCGGATCAAATCTAAGTACCATAATATCGGTCGTTTCATTTTGGGCTTGGATAGATGTGGACAAGTTGGGCCATATATCTTTAGTACGAACCTGAACAAAGGGGTTGAACCAATTCATTCTTCCCCTATTCCGTTGTGCGAAAGGTTTCCCCGTCCTTAAATCTAAAGGCGCCGATGATTCCTTCCAAAATCGCCTTAAAATAGGAATAGAAGTGGTTCGTTTTGATCCCTCAAAATCATCAATAAAAGCCACACCATTGGGGTCTCCTGTAGCGCCATTATTTATGGGATTTGGATTAGGCAGTATCTGGGCGAATTCTCCTTCAAATGAAAAAGCCGATTGTTTTTCTGTTTCAATCATAGGCAAACGATCCAAAGTACGCGTCAACCCTGGGAGTTCCTGCTGGTAGCGTCCATTCAAACCCCAAATAAAATTGCGCATAGGTTCATAACCTACTTCTACTTTTTCATTCATAACCGATTGATTGTAATAAAGCGCCGTACCACCAATAAATGAATTTTTCCCAAAATCCATTTGGGAGCGGACACCTAAAATTGTCTTTTTATCGAAAGTGACCAACTGGTGCCTGTCGTAATTAACCTTTATTTCTGCATTGGGATCCACATCATCAGAAAGAACAATCATACCACTGAAGTAATCCACTTGATAATCCACACCTTTTTTAAGGGGCACCCCACCTTTGTATACCTGTTCACTACCCTCCACAATCATGAACCCGAGGTTGATCGTGGCACTCTGGTTGGCATAATCTACTTCTATAGTAAATCGACTGTCCCGTGCCCAATCATTACGCAATGTTGTAAAATACATTTTACCTTCCCCAAGGGATCCTTTCAAGGCAGCAGACTTATTACCATCGGGAAATGTGTCGGCTGCAAAAGGATGGAAAACTGGAAGAAATAATTCACCTTCTGCTAAACTGATAATATTGGGATTAGCTAAATCTACTTTTTGGTCTGAAGTACGAACGCCGCTTTCGTTAAGACTGTCTAACCCAAATTGGGTTATATAAGGATTCCCTTGTGGATCCAAATGACTGGGAACAGGCAGTCGGTCATTTATAATCCTCAGTTCAAATCCCTCCCTGTTAATATTGTTGGTTCCCAAATAATAAACATTCTTGAACATGAGAGGCCAAACGGGATGACTGGGGTTCAAATCCCTCGGTTTAAGCATTTTCATCATTAATTGTTCTGAATCAATAGAAATCCCTTTACCGATTGTTTTAATTGTATCACCCGTGGCACGGTCAGCAATGATAAATGTACAGCCCAATACTTCATCGCTGGCTTTTTGCCTTAATCGGATAAAACCAAGATCTTCACTTAAAATATAATCTTGCCCTTGTTCCAAACGTTTAAAATTCCCTGTTTGGTCATGACTTTCATTTGGATTTTCAAGGTCTGCAAAAGCTGTCCCGGGATTGGTTTCTGAATTGGTGGTTTGATCTAGCTGATATAATTCAAAATTTCGAACCACAACATTACCAATTTGGTGAAGTCCCTCTTTTAATGGATAAAAAGGTGGCACCATAACTGAAGCAGCGCCAACCTGGGTTCTCGTCCCATTGCGAAACCATTCATGGATAAAGAAATACTTATTTTTAACATAATAATAATCCTGAATCTTAACTGTTTGTGCTTCGCTCTTGCCTTTATATTCTAGGGATTTTTTCTCAGTATTCACCACTGACGCGATGGCAGTAATATTCATAGGACCCAATTTCGAAACTGTTTTTATACCAAAAAGTCCCTGGTGATTGGCCGATCCCATTAAGGATTGAGAACCGGGCAAATTTAATGACACATTTCCCGCATCAACAGTTTGGACAATATCATCTTCTTCCCCTTTATAGGAAATACGAATATTGTTCTCCCAGTCAAAATCCCGTTCTGAATCATGATCTACATTAACGGAAACTCGGTCACCGATCTTCCCTTCGACGCTGATTCGCTGCGTTTGGTCAAACTCTAAATGAGTATTCTGTGTTTCACTCAGTTTAGAACGAATCAATTCCTGATCTTGAAAAACAAGATTTCCCTTAATGGTTACATTCCCGCGGGCCGTTAGAGATACGCGGCCGATATTGCCCATATCCACACCGATAACTTCAATCCCTTTGCCGCGACGATCCTGAAGAATTTGGGATTGGCTACCCCTTGCCTTACTCGTATCCCGGATCGCTTTTTCAAATGCAACTTCACGATTCAATTTAATTTGTTTTTCAAAATACCAATCCATGGGCGCAACAAAAGGCATGGTATAAGAATTGCCATGCAATTTTCCATCGAAAGAAATGGTGGACCAATCTTTAGAAATTTCAATCGATTTGACGATAAAAAAGGGCAGTTTGATCAATCCACGGGAAGAATAATTGAGTGAATCATAAGGCATGATTAAAGATGGTTGGTCCGTCTTATATGGGTTATAGAGGTAGGGCGTGGATGGGTGCCAGCGATTGGGGAGATTTTGGACGTACGAATCCCCTTGGCCGTAGGATGGGAAAATTACGGTCATCCATAAGAGTAAGCTGACGATTTGGATCCTTTTCAACAAGGAGTCCACCTCCATTTTTTTTAGTTAACAAGGCCCCTTCGGGCACAATGATACCGCTTGTGCGGTGAGATTAATCCGTTAACGTTGAGGCTATAGTGTCAGCTCCTTATGTTTGACGCGTGAATGATTGAATCCTTTTTTCGAGGATTTCAGAGAAGTTACGTAAAGCTTTCCCACGATGGGAAATACTATTCTTTTCAGTCTTTTCAAGTTCAGCAAAGGTCTTTTTCAAGGGTGGATAGTAAAAAATAGGGTCATATCCAAATCCTCCATCGCCCTGTTTATGGTCCAGAATAAGCCCTTCAGCTACTCCTTCTGTCCATTCTTTTTCTTCTTTCGTCACAAAGGCAATTACAGTTCGGAATCGGGCCGTTCGCTCCACCATGGGTAAGCCATCCAATTCCGACAACATCTTCCGGCAATTGTCCTCAAAAGTGGCATCTTCACCCGCATATCGGGATGAATGAACACCCGGGGCACCGTTTAGTGCATCCACCTCAAGGCCGGTATCGTCGGCTAAAGCAGGCAATCCCGTTAAACGATGGACCGTCTCAGCCTTGATAAAAGCATTTTCTTTTAGTGATTCTCCCGGTTCAGGAATATCCCCAATTTCTGGGAAGGAATCCAACGTAAGTAATGTAACAGGAAGGTGGGCCAAGATTTGGGCCATTTCTTCCATTTTACCTCTGTTATGTGTGGCGAGAACAATCTGCAAAAATAACCCTTGAAAAAACGTCCGGAAAATTACCGGTTTTTCAGAAGAGACCCAACGGGAATTCTAAGTTAATAATTTATTGGCACTCCCCATCTGTCAATGAAGTAACACCGGCATTTAGGGCCACGCAGGCATTGCCATAGGTCTTATCATCGCAACCACAAACAGGATCATAATTTAGGGGACATGGGTCGCCACTAATTTTACTTTCATCAATACAACTATCATTCTTCTTTTTGTCTTCGCAAGACAAAAGGGAAATCAAAATGACAATGAGTGAGAATCGACGCATGAAATTTTATTTACACTCTCCAGTGGTCCATGTTTCCAGCCCTGCATTTTCGGCTACACATGGGTTTGAATAGGTTTTATCATCACAGCCACAAACAGGATCCCAAATCCGGGTGCAGGGATCATTCTTGATCTTACTTTCATCAATGCAGGCTTCCTCTCGTGTTTCTTCACAGCCGATTAAAAACAATGCGATTAATGAAAATTTAAAAATTCGACCCATTAATTATTTGGCGTTGTCAAATCGTGCCAATGGCCATGTTCTGGGGACCATTCTTTTCCTTCTGGCACCGGGCCATCGGGCCTTGGAATATTTGCCGGTGATTGTAAATTTGGATTTGTTGGGGCTGGCGATGGGGTTGCGCCAAGGTCATGCCAATGACCATGTTCGGTGGACCATACCTTTCCTTCGGGAACTGGACCCTCAGGCTGGGACACATTCAAGTTTCTCTGAACGCCGGCGGGCATGGGTGGTACGGGCGGAAGGTTTGTCGCAATATCATGGTAATGGCCGTGTTCTTCGGACCATACTTTCCCCGGTGGCGCGGAGCCCATGGCACCACCTTTACCGGCTGAATAAATATCTCTGAAGAACCATAACGCTAAAAGTACAATGGCGCCAATTATGGCCATTTTTTTCCACGCATTTTCTGAACTTCCACTACCGTGACAATCTTTGAATTTTTTATCGCTACCGCAGTGGCAGAGATCGTTTCTTCCTGTTTTCATTTTTGATTTCCTTTATGGAGATTAGCCAACTGCACATACTTTGCAGCCCATTTTACATTTTGGTCATAAGTTTTTGGATTCAAGGTTTTTACTATTTTCCCCGGGACACCCACCACCAGAGAATATTTCGGAATAATCATATTTTCTTTCACCACGGCGCCGGCGCCAATAACAGCACCTTTACCCACAACAGCGCCATTCATAATGATGGCGCCCATTCCAATCAAAGCGCCCGCCTCAATAGTGCATCCGTGAATGATGGCATTGTGTCCCACAGTCACGTCATCGCCCACAATTACACCCTGATCATTCTCCAAATGAATCACACTGTTATCCTGGATATTGGAGCGCTCACCAATGACAATCTGGTTAATGTCCCCACGGCAAACGGTATTGTACCAGATGGAACTGTTTGCTTTCAGAATGACATTACCAATAATTCGTGCCCCCTCCGCCACAAAAGCAGATTCATGAATTTCAGGGTCCTTTAGGGTAACATTGTCTCGTAAATCTGTTTTATCCATAATCAAATACTAATCCTCTTATATCGATATCGCAAAAAGAAAGTCTGACAAAGTCCTGAAATTACAAATACATTTATTGTCCAATAGATTCCGGGAACTGTAGAATACTGGGACCCCAACCATAAGCCTGTAAGGGCCAAACTCACATAAACTATGACCGCTTCACTGATACCTCGCGTACGGTGATTGTGAACCAATAAGCCACCATACCATGATTGATACACTTGATATCCTGGCATAAGGATAGCAAACATAATAGTAACTGATGAAAGATGGGTTAATTCTGCCGATAAGCCAGAAATATCCCTGAACCAAATTTTTCCCAAAGGAGTGAATGCAACTACCGCCATAACACTCATTGTAGCTAAGGCCAGGATTCGGGCGAAGCGCCGCAATTGATCCATACCACCCGGCTTACCCGCCAATGAAACAACTACTTCATTAAAAGCGAATCCCACGCCGCGCGTTAAAAATATCAATCCGTAAACTACCGGCCAGGCCGCGAGGGATAAAAGAGGATTCGGCATACGGCTCATGCCCGCTGCACCAGCAGGGTGAATGAGAAGTGCAAGTAAAGGTGTCATTGCTAAAGGTAAATAAAAACTGATGAATGATTTGCGAGTGATAGGGTTCCCATCACTGGATTTTGGAATGGTGTTACGCAATATATTTTGGACTGCATTGTGGGCATAAAGTGCTTCCATTGTGACAGAAATAGCCACCGCCGCTGACCCTACAATAACGCCAGAAAGTTCTGTGAATTGTTTCCCAATAGTTAAAATGGTCAACAATGATGTAAGGCGGATGGCGGTACCCATTGCCACTGCACGAGAATTACCATACTTGATCATAACGCCCTGATTGAGTCGGCGCCAAGCAATCATTACAGTCCACGGTGTCATAATCTGCAAACCAATTCGACCAGGTTCGTGAAGTTCTGCTGGAACCTGGAGTAATTCACTGGCAACCCAATTAAAAATTGGGGTGAACGCCACCAACACATGAATCAGGGAAAGTACGCCAGACATGATCCACATATATTTGAATAGTTTATTATAGGCATTTTTATCAGATGCCAATGCTGTGCTGGCGGCCAATAACATTATGATCGGCCCTTCGATAGCCAATGAAATAGGATAAACCAGAGATCCCCATGCCGCTAGATTAATCTCGGGGAGAGCCATCCTTGCTACAAAAGCAGAAAGGGTTGGTGTTTCCGTTCCCATGAGAAACCAACTCCCCGCCAGTGGTAGCCAGAGGCGATAGACCTGTTTTAAGGTGATATTTTCTTTTGGATTCAAAATGAAATTAATGAATTCGGATTCAGGAGAGAATTTGAGCCAACGCTTCACCAAATACAGTAACAGTTCGATCAATATTATTAAGTTTATCCAGTCCGAATAAGCCAAGACGAAATGTGGAAAATCCTTCCGGTTCATTACACATCAGTGGCACACCGGCGGCAATCTGAATGCCCCGTTCAAGAAACTGACTTCCATTCTGAATACCCGGATTATTGGTATAACTCACCACCACTCCCCGGGGACGATTGCAATCGCATGAGCATTATAAACTTTTTTGAGTGTGGATGAAATATCCCCTATTGCCTTCTGGAATGATTGGGACATATGATTCACAGCCCTATCTGTATAAACGACGGACTATTCCAATAAACCGTTAGGGTCAGTTTTGGGAAAATGGAAGACATTGACTTATTCCTCATTGAAATGAATATTTTTTAAGTATAAACGGTAATTGTGAAAATCACCGGCAGAAATTAATGCTGATAATGAATCAGGATTTAGAATAATTGTAGACCTATGGGCGAGGTATGCCAATTTTCCAAATGCCCTTTTCTGAGAATGCTTCTATCGTTTGCCGCTTAGCTTTATTAATCAAATTGGAATGAGAAATATTATTCCGCTTTGCAAAAGTATTTAGGGTAACTATTTCCAATTCTTCCAAATAGGCCAATCGCTTATGATAACTATTGGTAATTGCTTTACCAATGATTTCTTCCATGATTGCACTTTTTCTATTTTCATCATACTCGCGAAAAGCATCGTAATAGTCTGAACGATCTATGAATTTAATATTGATCGGCACATACCCTTCCCGAATAAGTAAATAATTATTCAATACTCTTCCAATTCTGCCATTACCATCTACAAATGGATGGATATATTCAAATTCCAGATGAAAGGCAGCAATCCGTTTAATAATATTTTTTGTTGGCGAAGAATCATATGTAATAAACATATCTTCAAGTTTTTCCACAATATGCTTTGGATCGCAGGCAATATGGTTAGCCACTCTAACCCATTCATTCTCCTGCCTGAATCGACCCGCAATTTCGTCCTGAATATTAGATATGAGCATTTTATGCAAGAACAGGATCATGTTCAGTGTTAATTCTTTTTGTTTCGCTTCCTGGTTGATATAGGCCACAACCAGCGCCAGGTTTTTGGCTTCAAACAATTCCCGCTCACTAATAAATCGATCCAAGTCTATTCGGAGAAGTATCTTTTCAGTTTCATCTAAACTCAGTGTACTGTTTTCAATCGCATTAGAGTTATAGACCTGTTCCGACACCTCGGATTCACCAATCAGTGTAAGTAAAGATTCTTTTTTTCGTGCCGATTGATGGAAGCGTTCTCTTAATAAATCAATCTTATTATAGATATTTAGTACGTTTGCCATAGTTTAATTTACTATATTTTCACGATTATAACTACAATATCGTGAAAGGTATTTATTTATTTCATTATTTTAACGTTTATTAAATCTATTATCGTGAAAATTGTCCATATTATAGCATGTTTTCACGATTATAAAATGCATTTATTGGGAATTATAAAAAACATAGGTCCACAGGGACAAAAATCCATGTGAACCTAATTGTGTATATGTCTTATCCTATGCAAAGGACAACATATAAAGAGGACTAAAACCGAGAGCCAGGAAAAGGCTCAGAAAGATTAAATCCAACTTGAGTGATTGTGTTGTGTATTTCATTTTTAACTCCATTTGTTATTGGTTAATTACAACTATAGACACAAAAAGATTCAAATGGTTGTCAGGACTAAGCCATATTTAACAAAATGCTATCTTTAGGCTGTAGACAGGACTGTAAATGAATGATAGCTTTAGTCATCAAAATGATTCAATTATGGCTATAGGTAAAACACTCCGTTCACTTCGAAAAAAAGCAAAACTTTCCCAGGAAGAATTAGCTGAAAAATGTAATCTCCACCGAACATACATAGGCGCCCTTGAGAGAGATGAAAAATCTCCAACAATTTCCACTTTAACAAAGATTGTAAATGCACTTAATATATCTATGAGTGATTTTTTTAAACGAACATAGTAATAGTTTCACTTACTTAAAATTATATGCCTGGTTTTTATAAAGATAATTTTTCTGATTTTACAAAAAGAAATTCTAAACAAATAGTTGGAGAATTAACTATCGGCGCGCAGAAAGCCGGATTCTATTCTCAGTTGCAAAGTCAAACAGACGTTTGGCAAGAGCAAATAAATATTCTTAAATCAATTTGTACTGAACTAATTACAATAGATAAATCGTTGGAAGATTCGGGAATAATATTTGAATTTCCAATTCCAAGAAGAGGTAAAAGAATAGATATTGTTCTAATTATTAAGGGGCTGATTTTACCTATTGAATTCAAATATAAATATGACAAACCTGAAAAAGCTGATATAGACCAAATAGAAGACTATGCTCTCGATCTTCGAGACTTTCACAAAGGGTCAAAAAGTAAAAACATATTACCCATATTATTAACTATGGAAGATAATAGTGAATTTAGAATTTTTCAATTCAATAAAAAGGAATTAGTCCAAAAAGTATGTATTGCGAATTCAAAGAACTGTTCTAATGTTATATTAACCATTTTAAATAAAATTAAATCTAATAAGTCTATTAATTTCTTAAAATGGGATAATGCACTTTATAATCCCACTCCAACTATTATTGAAGCTGCTCAGGTATTATATGCGGGGCAAAATGTTAGGGAGATTTCTCGATCACACGCCAACATCAAAAATTTATCTGACACTTTTGATGCAGTAACAAATGCAATAGACTATGCTATTGAGAATAACAAAAAAGTGATATGTTTCATAACGGGAATTCCAGGTGCCGGAAAAACATTAGCAGGATTAAATGTTGTCCATAATAACCAAAGTAATAATGAATTGGGTGTATTTCTCTCCGGCAATGGTCCATTAGTGAAAGTACTTCAAGAAGCATTGGCAAGAGATCATCATAAACGAACAAAATCTCCGCTAAAAGAATCAAGAAGAGAAGTTCAAACTTTTGTACATAATATTCATTTATTTTTAGACACTTACTATAACAACAATAAAAAACCTCCTGATAAAATTGTTATTTTTGATGAAGCTCAAAGAGCATGGAATAAAAAACAATCATATAGAAAATTTAAACGAGATATTTCCGAACCAGAATTACTATTACAAATTATGGATAGACAAAAAGATTGGTCAGTATTTGTCGGGTTAATTGGTAATGGTCAAGAAATAAATGATGGAGAAGGAGGATTGCCAGAATGGGGACGTACATTATTAGAATCCTTTAATCACTGGGATATATTTATTTCTCCTCAAATGCTAAAAGAGGGAGATTATAATTTATTCGAGTCGGAAATACCAAAAAACATTAATGTAAAAAAGGTAGACGAATTACACTTAAACATAGATATTAGATCTTTCAGATCTGAAAAAATTGCAGATTGGGTTGAGGCTACTCTTAAAGGGAATTCTGATGAAGCAAAATATATTTCTTTAAAATACTTATCAGAATATCCAATTTTTATAACAAGGTCTTTTTCGCAGGCAAAATCATTTTTAAAAGACAATACACGTGGTCTTCGAAAATGTGGTATCATTGCAAGTTCAGGTGCAAGAAGATTGCGCCCCTATGGGTTAGATGTTACCCTTGATATTGATGTCCCAAAATGGTTTTTAAACTCCAAATACGATATCAGATCAAGTTCTTACTTAGAACTCCCTGTGACAGAATTCGGAATTCAAGGTTTGGAACTAGATTGGATACTAATGTGCTGGGGCGCAGATTTACGCCGTAAAGGACAAGAATGGGCTTTTCACAGATTCGTTGGGACAAAATGGCAAAATGTTCATTCTTCAGACAAAAAACAATTTATCTTAAATAAATACCGTGTCTTAATGACCCGAGCACGGGAAGGAATGGTATTTTGGATTCCTGAAGGCGACCCAAACGATTACACGAGAATTCCGGAATATTATAATAGTAATTACAATTATTTAACCGATTGTGGGTTAAAAGTTTTATAAAAATCTAAAGTAAATAAAAAGATAAGTTGTCTTGCCGGGACAGTGCACTATATAATGGAGATGTCGCCTTGAGAATATTCAATAACTAGGATTGATGAATTTTCTAGTTTTCCTTGATATCCGTATATATTTGTATACAACCTAAATAAAAACCACCTTATTCACCTTTCATCCACTCTTTTTCCATCGTGTTAAGATTTGCAAGGCGCACAGTCATTTTAAATCCTTTTTTATCCTAATAAGGTTTAACCAATTTTTTGATCATGGGGAAATGTTTTTGGTTCAACGTTACCAATTCTAATTTTAATATATTTGCTGTAGCGGCGATCAATGCATCCGCTAAACCAATCTGGTGGCTTTTTTGAAATCTGTTTTTAATATTCCCCCCCTCTTCGGCAATCTCTTCATTCACGGGAATCACCTCACAAGCATCAATTAAATTATGGACAGCTATTGACTCCCTTTTACCCTTCACTCCGGCAAATAATTCTGCCACCGTCAAAGCAGAAATAACCGGTTGTATTTTCATCCTCTTAATGAAAATGATGGCCTTTTCTCTACCTCTCAAAAAATCAATGAGTATATTAGTATCAAGCAGGCAAGCACTCATTCTCGATCCAAACTGCGTCTAATCTCCTCAAAATCGGGGAGATCTTTTCTGCCTTTCCAAATGCCCGCACTATCAATGATCTTATTCTTCCAGTTGCTTTCACATTCCACTTCTAGATATTGGTCGATTGCGCTACGAATCAGTTCACTTTTGGATTTGCCAGTTTGTTTAGAAAGTTTCTTTAAGGTCGATTCTTCTTCAGGTGTAATATATATTTGTGTTCGGTTCATAATTTTATGTCAATTCTTATTATAATGTATATTTTATACACCATATTATTCAAGCTATTTTTTAGATGCTCACATAAAAGAATTTTGAACGGGACGCCCTTTTATAAAGCCGGTTAGGCGCGTCTATCGGAACAGGTAGAATAGAATCCCCACTCACCTTTGCTGATTTTCCATACTATTCAAATGGCCCAAAAGAAATGCAAACCCACTTTCATTATAATAGTCCCGGTATTCCCCTGTTAAGATGGATCCCAGTTTAACTTTAAAATCCATTGGTTTGAATCCATCCAATACCTTTTTTATTTCGCTGATCTTTTTTTGAGATAGCTTCAAGCTGATTCCCCTGCGAATGAGAAATTCAATATCAAAGGCATCCCGAATCTCTTTTCGGTCCAACAGCGCATTAATCTTCAGGTCCATCATTTTGGGTAGCGTAATGGCTGTGACCAATACTTGGATATTGGCGTGGGACGACCAAGCAATCGATTGGACCACATCTGTATAGCGGTTATTGGTATTGATCTCGATCTTCAGTTTTCGTGGGTACTGTAGCGATGAAACTTCCACTAAAATTGTATTTCTCTTATTTGCATAATCCCGAATCTCCAAGGATTCCCCCAAATGTGTTTTTATTTTTTCTCCAATCGTTTTTTGGTCCGATTCCTTTTTCAAGTAAAAATCAAGATCCACCGAATAGCGATTAAGTTCATGGCATAGCCGCAGCATTGTGCCACCACCAAAAACAAGTTTTTCAAGAATTCTGGCACTTTGTAATTCATCTAAAACTGACATTTCAAATTGTTCATGCTGCTCAAATAAATTCATGTTTTCTCCACCAGTTTTGTGTTTTTTTAGGAAATGATGACAGTGCTGATTCCAGTAATTCAGTATTTATTTTATTCAAATCCAAGGCATAGAGATCCAAGGCATATTTCCCTAATGAGCAGAGATAAATGGCGTCGGCCAATGCTTTTTCAGGCGTTGCAAAAAAAATACCTTCTTTACGTATGAAACCATTGTAATAGGCACGGTTTATTTTAATAAAGGCAAATTCCACAGTCTGGATTGTTTTGGTATAGGTTCGAGTTCGGGCGATAGATTCAATCCGCTGGGCCGGTATTTGGGATGAAACATCATAATAAGCCAAAGCGGTTAACAGTGAAATATAAGATGGCACTTGAATGCGGTTGGCCATTCGCAACTGGTCATTCCACGTGGCGCCATCCCACTCCCCGCTGGTGATATAAAGATTATTCTTTAACCGAACAAGATGGCCCGATTTGGTTTGTCGCGCCAAGTAAACCCGGGCCGATGGAGATGAGATGAACCTTTCCCGCACCACATTATCCATTGTTATCCAATTATTTTGGTCTTTTATGGTTGTTTTCTTTAGCATGGGATAAATATACATTATTATCATTATTGTTAACAATATATATTTTGCATGCATATAAATACTTTATCAATGATGAGATTTTTAGATAAAATATAAATGTTGATTTTGGACACTCAGCCTACGTTCCTTCGGCGGAACGATATTTTTAATTGGCGAGATTTGCCGCCTTGAGAATATTCAATAATCAGGATTGATGAATTTTGAAGATTAGAATGAATTGGTGTTTGAGTTCCGAATAAAATATTGCGGGACGAGTTTCAATTCATTCCTGAAAAATCAGAGATCCATTGAATATTTTCACAGCGGCTGTTTCTTTTCCAGCTCTTTTCTTTGCGTCAAAGAAAAGGGCGAATATATTTTTACATTAAACCGGGTGGACACATAGTTCCACCCCCACAAAAATAACAGTAACTCTTTAATCTAGATTGGTCGGCGTATATAAATAGAATCGCCGAGGTCTTACCAGTCAGATTCCATTACCAACACAAAACAAAATACCCCCGCTTCCTGCGGGGGTATTTTGTTTTGTGGCTCGGGACGGAATTGAACCGCCGACACAAGGATTTTCAGTCCTCTGCTCTACCAACTGAGCTACCGAGCCAACTTAAAAAATTGATGCCAAAAAAGGCCCGAAAAATTAGCCGAGAGAATGGACGAAATCCAAATGGAATTCCATCATTAATTGGATTTAAAATAAATAAGAAAAATTCACAAGCAAGCGCCCGGAATGTACAACTTCGATTGCACCGGATGGTGTGTACCAATCACTGGAATTCTTTTCCCATTGGGATTTAATATAGGCTACATCCATAATCATGGAGTTCCCTAATGGAACCCCCACCCCAAAAGTATAATAACTTTGATCCACTTTACTTTCGCCATCGGGCGAAGGAATTAATCCACCGCCTCCACGGAGAGTGATACCAAATGAATCTGAAAATTCCCATAGATATTCTATCCCTACACGTAATTGCATAACAGAACGATATTGAAATGATAAAACAGAATTTTCCTCCTGAAGTAATGCATAATCCTCGGAATCCGCAGCCAAATCATTCAGTTTAAATTGTGTGTTTCCCCAATTCTTATACCGTAAACTAGTCGAAATTGCCAAGGACTCAATTGTAATTGCAAACCCTGCATCGTATATCATGGGGACTCTCACCTTATAATCATAATACCCGCTTAAATTTGCATCACTAGATTCTCCATTATCAAAAATGAGTACTTCGTCAGTACCATGATTTTCTTTCACCTCCATCGTATATGGCAGGGATAAAGCCATACCAAATCGCACCCATTCATTCAGGATTCCAGTCAACCCGCCACGGATATTCCACCCTTTTGTTTTGGTGATTAATGATTGAACAAGATCGTATTTCTTAAAATCAGCGGGAAATGTGACATAGCTATTTTGCAGATCTTCCTGTGAAAATTTGAATTCATAATCTTCCCGACCTGTAATACTCGAAATTGAAATGCCACCGGATACTGTAGGCGACAGTGCAATCCCGAAAGAAAAAGTCAATTGTTCCATACCGCCGCTGCTGATAGCTCGTTCACTGCGCTGAACATTTTTTGAAAAAGGATAATATTCTTCTTTTCCATCCACAGTGATGGGGAAATCCAATGTATTATCCTCCAGACTAAAACCGGAGAATGACATGAATGAATCATAATTAAGAATCCGATTGTAACCTATAGCAATGACCATACTTCCCCGCACAGTTGGCACTGGATAAACAATCCCGAATCCATTGAATTGGCCAAATTTCTGGATTGGGTTTTGGGAAGTTTCGTTTATATATGTTGTGTTGTTATTATAATTCAGATTGTTGGTTTCAACGTAAAACATTCCATTTCGAATCCCTGTCAACCCCGCCGGATTCCAATACATTCCCGATGGATCATCCCCCAATGCAGTAGTTCCACCACCCATTCCCATGGAACGAGCGCCAAAACCCATTTCATTTTCTAATAAGTGGATTGCCTCAGCGGCAGATTGGGATTGGAGAATCGAAAAGAAAAATAAAACAGGAAAGATTAATCGGGTCGTGCTTTTCATCAAAGCGCCCTTTAGTTAGATTGATTTAATTGCGACGCGTGGCACGACGGCCACCAGAAGACGAACTTGAACTGCTTGATGAACTGCCAGAAGAACTACTTCCGGATGAACGTGTAGATGATATGGATGAACTGTTACGCGACGAGCTTGAACTCTGCCAGGCAGAAGATGAACTGGTGCGGGTTGTTTTCAAATTGGTTTGATGTTGGCGAGAACGCTCTTTGTTGAATGCCCGCAATTCTTTTGAATCTGTGACGGGAATAAAAAGGGTATAACCGCCCAGGTTATAATTGTAACCATAGGGATTGTACCCATAGCCATAATCATTACCATAGCCACCGCCATAATAATTGCCATAGCCATTATTATAATTCGAATATCCGAAAAAAGGATTAAACCGATTTTGCATCGTGGAATAAGCTAAGGAATTTCCATTGCCCCCATCCTGAGCATAAATACCTAAGTTGGGACGGCGAGGCGCCCGGGAATAGGTTTCATAAAATTGTCCATCTTCATCTTGTTCAACTTCCGGATCGGGATAGAACATGGCCAACTGGGTATAACATCCCTGCAGTGCAAGGGATGAAACCAATGTGAGTCCAATGAGGATGGTTTTAAATCTCATAGCAGGTAATATTACACCAAAATTTAGTTATAACCAAATTGGCTGAATTCTTAAAAAAACGATTTCTCCCCCAATAAATAATGGAAAGTTTTAATGGGTTAAAACTCGAGTGTGTTTTTTTTCAATACACCGTCCTTTAGGAGGGTGGAAGCAGATTAACGATTTGTGAGGATTTAATCCCAAACCAAAAATCTATTCCTTCACCCCGGCCAAATCAAACATAAAGGCATATTCCAACGCCACTTCTCGATACCGACGAAATCGCCCAGATTTACCACCGTGGCCCGCATCCATATTCATGTGAAGATAAAGATCATTGTCACCTTTCCAATGGTCCCGAAGTTTCGCCACATATTTTAGTGGCTCCCAGTATTGAACTTGAGAATCAAAGAATCCGGAGGTTACCAGCATATTTGGATAAGTTTGATCTTTTAATTGATCGTAGGGCGAGTAAGAAAGCATATAATCATAATATTTCTTTTCGGCAGGATTGCCCCATTCATCCCATTCGTTGGAAGTCAATGGAATGGATGCATCCAGCATGGTGGTTACCACATCAACGAATGGCACTGCCGCGATGGCACCTTTCCATAATTCCGGAGCCATGTTCACCACGGCACCGATCAAGAGTCCTCCCGCACTACCACCTTCAGCAAATAGATGATCGGAATCGGCCAATCCTTCTTTAATCAAATATTTACCCACATCTATAAAATCAGTAAATGTATTTTTCTTATTCAGCATTTTTCCATCATCATAGGATTTTCGCCCATAAATCTGACTACCCCGTACATGGGCAATTGCAAAAATAAATCCTCGATCCAATAAACTTAATCGAGTCGAACTAAAATAGGGATCCATGGTAGCACCATAAGAACCATAGGCATACAGCAATACGTTTTGTGGATTACTTGGAACACCCTGTTGAGTCAAGGTTGGATCATTTTTTAGATCTGTTTTATAAACTAGAGAGATTGGAATTGGTTGACCATCACGTCCTAACGCATAATGCCGTTCTGAATTATATAACGCTTGATCATAACCACCTACAACTTCTTGCTGTTTCATTAAGGTTAATTCACCTGTATCCATATTATAATCATAAGTGGAACTGGGTGTCACCATGGAGGAATATCCATAACGTAGAATATTGGTATTAAATTCCTCATTTACAGAAATGCGAGCGGTATAGGTCTGCTCACCAAAATCGATATTTTCATCTTTCCCTGATTTCTGGTTAATCACCCGCAAACCGCGAAGACCATCCTTTCGTTCATTCAATACTAGGTGATCTTTAAATATTTCCATCCCAAGGAGGTGCACATCACCGCGATGGGCGATCACTTCTTTCCAATTGGCCATGTCGGTAGCATCTTCTGACGTCTCCATTAGACGATTATTCTTGGCCTTCCAATTCGTGATGATAAAAAATTTATCCTGGTAATGATCGATGCTATATTCATGTTCTGAACCACGGGGTGAGAAATTTTGAAAATCACCACCCGGTTTATTGGCAGACAAAATATGGTAATCACTCACCAGGGTACTGCTATTATAAATAATGATGAATTCCCCGGATTTAGAACGATAAACACCATTATAAAATGATTCATCTTTTTCTTCATATACCATTTCATCTTTGGCTGAATCTGTTCCTACTTTGTGTCGCCAAATCATTTCGGAGAGCAAAGTCACTTCATTTTTGGATGTATAAAAAACAGTCTTATTATCGTTGGCCCATGCTACATTTCCGGTTGCATTGGGAATGGTCTGCTCCAGCACATTGCCAGTGAGTAAATTCTTAAAATAGATGGTGTAAATCCGGCGACTCACTAAGTCCACGCCATAAGATATCCATTGGTTATCGGGACTCACATCCATGCCGCCCACAGCAAAATAATCGTGACCTTTGGCCAAAACATTTTCATCCAACAAAATTTCTTCGACACTACCCAAAGAACCTTTTTTGCGACAGTGAATTGCATATTCTTTTCCCTTTTCGTAACGGGTATAATAGAAGTAGCCATTATCAAAATAGGGTACAGATTCATCATCCTTTTTAATTCGACCAACAATTTCATTAAAAAGCTTTTCTTGAAATTTTTTGGTATGCTTCAAACGACTTTCGGTATAGTCATTTTCTGCCTCGATATAGTCCACCACTTCTTGGGTGTGGCTATCTTTTTTCTCAGCGGATTTCTGTTCATCTGTGAGGCGCATCCAGTAATAATCATCTACTCGGGTGTGGCCGTGTTCGGTCATTTTATGGTGTTTTTTGGTAACGTCTGGTGGTGTTGAATTTTGCATACAGGCACTCAATAATAAGGTGGAAATCAAAATTAAATGTTTCACAGTTTCCTCGATTCTTTTAAAAATTGATGGTGAATTTAACCTGAAAAATTCAACCCGAAATACACGAGATAGACGTTTGACGATTTTAATTTAATAAATAGAATAGAGAGAGAGACCCTCAATTTGACTAAATGCTTTAAGATCGCGAGTGCATAATTGTAAACCATGGGAAATACACGTTGCAGCAATCCAAGTATCGGCCGATCCTATTTTAGTCCCGGATTGAATTAACTCTGATGAAAGTCGTGCATGGGTTCTTGCAACTTGCACGTCAATATCAATCGCTTTGATAGCGTCTATAATTTTTTCAACGAATGCAGACCTTTGATTTATTTGGGCAGATGTCTTTCCTCGATATACACCATGGAGCAATTCACTCACTGTGATAACAGAAATAAATAATTCCTCCCTACTTAAAGATTCAGAAAATAAACTGGATGCATCCAGTTTATTCCGTTCACAATCAATTATTATATTTGAATCAATCAGGATGCCCATGGATCTCTGACCGGTTCATCATTCATTGAATCTCTTACTACTTTAAGATCTGTTGAAAAGGCTTCCAGTTCCGGCTCAGAAAGATGGGGCAGGGAATCCATTAGATTTGCGAAATCCGATATTGGTAACCCTGACACAATAGGTCGTAGCTCTGCCACCTCTTTTTTCCCCCTCAGAAGAATTATCGAATCATGTTTGTATGCCACACGATTTACAAAATGAGAGAAATCACGGGCTAGTTCTGTAACAGTTTTTTTAAGTAACATTAGTCTAAATCCCTATTTATCATATAATCAATTTATATGATTATATGATATTTATCAATAAAATATTGAAATCCTACTTCAGCCTTCGCCCAAGCCACAACCATATACTAGCGAGAATCAACCCGAGCCCTTCGCGCTGGTGTTCCCACATATTTACCATGCGATCATCCACTTGTTGGGGCATAACATTATTTAATATGCCCGTGGCGACTAATGCACCGACAACAAACAGGACAACGGCAAATTGATTCAAATAGGATTGATCTACTTTTTGTATAAGAGGCAACACTGCCACGGCTATATAAATGGGCACCCAAACAAATCCATCGGCATCATTCAAATTGACCATAGCAAATAAAATAAATATGAGGACGATAGTCCATTTCAGAATTCGATTCAATTACTACCTGCCGATTAATCCACCGGGATAAGCAACCATACTTTCATGACCATCTTGACCCACAGCGGCTACGCCGAATAAATAATTGTCAATGACGATGCCTTTTAAGGTGTGTTTGGTTACATCGGCACCAACGAGTTTTGAATGTTGCCAAGTGGGTGCGGTGGTATCCCGCCAGTAAAGTTTGTAACCGGCAGCACCATCTACTTTGTCCCATGATAAAACTGTGGATGGTTTAACCACACCGCCAATCTTTACATTATTGGGCTTCGACGGCGCCATTGCTAAAGTCACCAAAGCGGCTGCATTCACGGCGGTCAGTTTGGCACAATAATCAAAATTCACGCCTTCAAAAACATCGCCGTATTTAATCCCATTCTCTGTACGAATATCCTGATGTTGGCGATTATAATTCTCGTGTGCTTCCATAATCCGAATACCGGGAAATCCCACTTCATTAAATGGGCGGTGGTGACCGCCCCGGCCAAAGCGATCCAAACGATAGATCAACATGGGATTCATTTCTGGTAAATAGGTTTTCGTGGTGGCATAAACATGCCGCGCCAACTGGCGGGATTCACCATCATTCTCACCGCCGTAAAATCGTTTTTGCTTTAACTGTTTTTCTGTCTCTAAAATTGAATATGGTTCAGAAAAAATACGGAAAGTGCGGTTATCAATAACACCATCCACCCCTTCGATATTACCAATCATATCATTATTCAAAACACCGATAATCTCCCAGCCTTCAGTTATTGCTTTTTCCGCTAAAAACTTTCCACCGAACAATCCCTGTTCTTCTCCGGAAAGTCCCGCCAAAATTATGCTTGTGGGAAAATCATGTTTCGACAACACCCGTGCCAGTTCGATGGCTCCCGCCATGCCTGTAGCATTATCGTTGGCCCCGGGGGAATCGCCTTTTCCATCCAACGGGTCAGATATTCTCGAATCTATATCACCACTCATGATTACATATCTATTGGGATATATTGTGCCCCGTTTCACTGCATAAATATTGACGATCCATGTATCTTTTTTAATACGTGATTTGGGATTCCCTTTAGCTAAAGACCATTGTTCTTCCACTTCCAGACAACCACCACAATCATTTGAAATTTTCTCAAATTCATTTTTGATCCACCGCCGGGCAGCGCCAATTCCCCTAGTGTTAGATACGGTATCCGATAATGAATGGCGCGTACCAAAATTAACCAGTTTTGTCACGGATGTTTCCAACTGGTTCGCGCTAATATCATCTAATATTTTATACACACTCGGATCAATGGTGAGTGATTGTGCCGACAACAGCAAAAATCCTGAAAAATAAACAATTATCATACGTTTTATCATGGTGCTCCCTTTATCCATTGTTATACATAGTTTTATTTGAAATAATGTTAAATCCCGCTCTTCTTGAACAGGATTCCGCAACCATTGATTTTGCTACAGTTTTGCTGTGAATTGCCCGAAAGGAACGGGGTATCATCCAAGAAGTTAATTTTGCCACACCTATGACCATCTTTTCTCCCCTTCTAATTTCCTTTCGATCACCCATCAGTAATGAAGGTTGAAAAATGAGTGTTGATTTTAATGCCAATGATTTCAGGTTTAATTCAAGTTCACCCTTTACCCTATTGTAAAATATTTTGGAATTGGCGTTTGAGCCGGCTGCGGTAACAATACTGAAAACCGATGCATTCCATTTTCTGGCTGCCCCTCCAAAGGCCAAGGGATAATCATGATCGACTTTTCGGAAATTTGATTTGCTCCCTGCCATCTTGATAGTGGTGCCCAAACAACAATATACATGATCCACGGGGAATAAATCCTCCCATGGCGGCATGTCAAAATCGATCACCTTTTCAAACAGTTTTTCATGATCAATTAATAATGGCCTACGGACAGGTGCAATCACCTTATTATACATTTCTGATTCCAGACATAAAGTCAGAACTTCAGAACCGATCAAACCGGAAGCACCTAGTACTAAAGCTGATTTTTGTTCCATTAATGCCCTACTTTTATTTTATAGATTTGACCCTTTTTCCCTACCACATAACCAATGCTGCTTCCCTTTGCAAAGGCCACAGCAGTCAAGTCTTTCACCTCCCAATAATGGGGATGCCAGTTTTTTCCATTATCGGTTGTCATATCAAAGCCCGATGGCCCCACAGCAAAAAATATATTGCCGCGGTAATGGGCTACACATTCACGGTATTGATGGGTTTGTTTTTCAGGAAGGTGCCAAGTTGCACCGCCGTCATTCGTGTATGCCATGGTATTTTTTACGGACTGATTAATGTAATCACCACCCACAGCAATACCGACTTTTTTATTTTTAAAGGCCATAGAATAAATGCCCGTACTTTGGCCGCCATGAACTACTGGTGTTTCGGTTGCATACCAATTCAAACCACCATCTTCACTTTTAAAAACACGAGACTTTTTACCACCCATCCCCAACCAAACAGTTTGTCGGCCTTGAACGGGAATGCCCGTTCCACTGGCGGCAAAACCAAATTCAGGATCAAGCTTTTTGGGGAATCCATCCTTTGGAATTTCCTGCCACGACTCACCCCCATCCGTGGTTCGAATGAGCAAGTGATGGCCGTCGATAGGATCACTAAATGATATTCCATTTTTCCTATTCCAGAATGACATGCCATCATAAAACACACCTTCACGATTATCGTAGTGAACAAGATTCCAGTTTTGGCCCCCATCGGTAGTTTTATAAAATCGAGCAGGAGAGGCAATTCCCATAACAATGGCGGTATTTTTATCAAATCCTTCAACATCCCTAAAATCGGTCTTTTCCATATTTGGGACTGAAACATTTTTCCATGATTCTCCTCCATTAACTGTGCGTAAAACAGTACCGCCCGTTCCGCTGACCCAAACCACTTTTTGATTTACTACCGATAGTCCCCGAAAGGACGCTTCCACGCCACTATCCATTTTTTGTAATGAAATGGACTGACTGAAGGCCAGACTAATAAATAATGGAATAATACGAATCATGAATCGGGCATTGTCATAATAACACCCATGAGGTCTATCCCGTACCAAAGATTGGCAATCCTGAGATTCTCATTGGAGGCATGCTGATTATTATCATGGTTTGCTATAGGCACAATTATGGCCGGTTTTTGAAGTAAATCTGTAAATAAATATAATGGCAGGGATCCGCCCAGTGCCGGCATTAGAATAAGTTTATCCCCCACAAATGCCCTAACCGCATTAATGATTGCTTTGGCGTTGGATTCTTCCATGGATGTTCGGGATGCGATATACCCTGAGCCTCGGCGAACCACCTTAGCTATCTTTGGATATTTCCGCCGTGTCGCCATATCTGGTTCATCATAAACAATGTGAAAGCCTTGGCTACGAATATGCGTTTCCACTTTATCCAGCATATCCATCGGGTCGTTTCCTTTAACCAAGCGAACACCAATTGCTGCCGTGGCAGTATTCGGAATTACATTTCGGGCTTTTTTCCCCACATTTCCACTGGCTAACCCTTTGATTGTGAGTGATGGCAACAACAATCGCTCATTGATGGAGCGACCATTACCTTCAGTGAAAGCCAAACCTAATTCCTTTTTTAATTGAACATCCACATCGGGAATCTTGCTCAATTCCATTCGTTCAAATTCAGATAATGGTTCTACTGAATCATAAAATCCATCCACCAATACTTTTCCATTTCCAGCCTTCAGGGATGCAATTAGGTGTGCTAGGGATTGCCCTGGCACTGGCGCCCAGTTACCATAATGTCCGCTGTGTAACGATCGCTTAGCCCCATAAACGGTCACTTCCATACCCGTTACACCACGAACGCCAAACACCAATTGGGGTTGACGGCTTTGGTGCATTGGTCCGTCACAAAAGAGCCAAATATCAATATCATCCAATAATGCCCTATGTTTCACCAGATGTGCTTCCAGGTTTGTGGAACCAGCTTCCTCTTCACCTTCAAAAAATAATTTAATGTTTGAGGTGAAACCAATTTTCGAAGATTGAAGCGCATCCACCGCATTGAGGATTGTCATAATAGGCGCTTTGTCATCCCCGGCGGAGCGGGCATAAAGCCGCCACTCCGGATCGATTTTGGTTCTTTCCCCTGGCAACGGAATTTGTTTACCACCAGCATCCATAGATGCATTATAGAGAACAGGGTCAAAAGGGCCATGTTTCCATTGGGTTAAATCCACCGGCTGACCATCATAGTGGACATAAAAACAGAGCGTCCGTGTTGCTCCCGGTACTTTGTATTCACCATAAACAATGGGATTCGCATCTTCTGTCTCCAACAGTTGCATCTCAAAGCCCCGTTTTTGAAATAAACCGCTAATGTATTTCGCATTCTTGCGGATGTTGGCTTTATCTGAAGCAACGTTTGGCATGGAGAGCAGATGGGCAAAATCCTTAATGATAGTATGGCCATTTTTCTTCACCCATTTCCGGGTGGCATTTACTGATTTTGGCTCCCCAGCGAAAATAGCCGCACTAAGGATGAGTATTGTTAATATTATTTTCTTTATCACTTATCCACTTTCAATTGTTTTTCTCAACCACCCACCCTTGTCATACTGAGTCCCGCACGATGCGGAATGACACAGATTTTTTTATATTCGTTTGAAGGCACGGATGTAATTGTTAATTATGCCCCTTCAAGAATTTTAGCCGCTGCATTGATTTTAGCAGAAGCACGATCCAGCGCTTTTGCCACTTCACCAATATAAGTATGCACTTCCTCCCATTTCCGTTCTTCTAGTCCCTCACGAATTCCCGGAAGTGTCTTTACGCCATATCCCGTATAAAAACCAGGGGCATAGATCATATTCTTGAACCAATCCCTTCTAGGCAATCCATCGCCACGAGTCATGGCCTGTTCTACTTCCCGAAGGAATTGATTGACTTGGGATTTTTGGCCAGCGGATAATGAGCCTTTCTTTATATTAGCTAAAGCTATTTCATATTTCCAGGCGCTGGATTCAAGACGACCATGGGCCGCTTCTAAAGGCCCAAAATCAAAGTCGGGAACTTCATCCAGCCGTTTCGGCGGCAGATAAGTTTTTTTCGGATTCCCCGCAATAGTATATGCTTCCTGATCCAAAAGTTTATTTCGTTTTTCCGTTTTCTTTGCCACTTCTTCTGCCAGCTTTTTATTACTTTCAATAAACGAACCGATATTTTCCACCATATTCACAAATCGAAAAGGTAAAATATCCGCTTCTGAAAGACGCAATACCAGGCGTCCATTTACTTTGGCCAAAGTTGTTCCGTATTTGAAATCACCATCATTGAAACGGGTATAATGGTCATAGGAATCAAAAATGGAGTGATATGACCCACCACTGCTTTCACCACCGAAACCAATATTTAGGGCCGGTACGCCGGCATGATGAATAAATGCCGTATAGTCTGAACCTGATCCCAATGGATATATTCGTAAATCTTCTCGTTCAGCATCTTTATTACCGCTGACCCTGAGACGCGCACGATTACGTTCCTGCAAGGTCACACCCTGAACTGGATCATTGACATCTGAAGCAACTTCATTCACAAATTTTTCCAGTGAGTGAGAACCGCCCACACCGAGAAAGCCAACACCAGTGCCATCTGTATTAATATAGGTTACCATTTTTTCCTTTATTTCATCCCGGTGATATTCAACCCATTCGGACGAACCCAAAAGGGCCGGTTCTTCTGCATCCCAACCGGCATAAACTAATGTCCGTTTTGGGCGCCAGCCTGTTTTGACCAGTTCACCTATGGCACGTGCTTCTTCCATAAGTGACACCATTCCACTGATAGGATCAGAAGCGCCTTGTGCCCAACCATCGTGGTGGTTGCCACGCATAATCCATTCATCGGGATAAACCGATCCTTTCATTTTGGCCACAGGATTATAAGCACGGCGCAGACTCCAATCGAATTCTAGGTGAAGATTAACTTTTGCCGGTCCCGGCCCAATATGATATGTGACCGGCAATCCGCCACGCCATTGAGCAGGTGCTACCGGACCTTCTAATGCTTTCAATAGAGGTAGCGCATCCCCATAAGAAATAGGCATGACAGGAATTTTCATAATCGTAGGTGCTTCTTCAACCGTAAGCCGTTCCACATCAGGCTTGGCACCATAACCCGGAGTTAATGGATCACCGGGATACATGGGCATATCCAAAACGGAGCCCCGCTGAATCCCATGTTCCATCCTAAAAGGACCTTTAGGATAAACATCACCGCGACCATAGCCATCATCTTTTGGATCGGAAAAAATAATACAACCGATGGCGCCATGTTCATAAGCTACTTTGGGTTTAATTCCCCGCCAGGAACCGCCATACCTTGCGAGAACAATTTTTCCTTTTACGTCAATACCTCTACGTTCCAGTTCTTCATAGTCACCAGGGATACCATAATTCACATAAACCAGCTCAGCCGTTACATTACCATCGGCAGAAAAGGCGTTGAATGCAGGGAGAAGATCTTTTGTAATCCCTGATGTGGCATCTTCTTTTAGTTCCGGTTCTTTCAATTTGAGTGATACTTTATTTGGCGCCACCAATTCCAGTTTCCGAATCTTGGGGAAAGGCACCATGACATCAAATATTTCAATTTCAGTTTCAAAACCCCATTCATCAAATTTCTGAGCGATGAATTCTGCATTTTGCTTACTCCACGGGGAACCAACATGGTGTGGCTTAGATGACATATGCTTCATCCAGTCATTTAAATTCTGGGGATTCAAGATTGCATCAAACTGGGACTCCAGTTTGGATTGGGTTTCTTTATCGAGTGCAACATCAAATGTGGATACCAGTTTCATCTGCGGATCGGCGGGTTCAACTACTGGTGGCTGACCACAGCTGATGAAAATAAGTAATGGCAGAATTCTGCCCAATAAAAGTGTTTTCATGTTCGACCTCCTCAAATCGAATTACGGAATAGGGAGGAGAAACTAAATTGGGAACAGGTTAAAAAGAAGGGGATTTATTGCGACTAATTTCTGACCCTTATCAGTTTAATTATCCGGCCGGAAATATTCCAATCCTGAATATAGAGGTTTCCATCTTCATCCCAATTGGATCCATGGGTGCCACTGAAAATGCCCTCAATCCAATCCTTTTGGTCAATGTTATAATTCGCTCGTTGCTCATGATCCGAATTAAATCCCAGCACAGACATGATTGTGTTGCTTTTATCCAGGATAACCAACCGACCATGAAGATCGGGCACAGCGACATAATTCCCCCGGATCGAAACAGATGTGGGCATTCCGAGGCCCGTCACCACTTCTTCAATGAATTTACCATCGAGGGTGTAATGTACAAGACGTCCCTTAGGGATATGATTGCGATCGCATATCAAAAGGCGGTTGGGTTCATAACGAGTATCTAGAGTCATTCCATGAGCCACATTGAATTCTTTTAAACCATTCCCCTTGGCACCAAAGTGCATGAGATATTTTCCTCTTTTATCAAATTTAAAAATGATATTACTGGCATAACCATCCGATAGAAAGATGTCACCATTATTGGCCACGGTGATTGCTGTTGGACTAAATCGTTTAAGATTGAGACCCGATTCTTTTTCGGGAAAAGGCAAACGTAATATCACCTCCCCTGTCACGGCATTAAATTTTAATCCTTCGGAATGATCATTTCGGGCACCATATAAAAAATCTATCCCCGCCTCATTACGAATTTCAATATCATGATATTGGGAATAAGGATCTCCAATATGCTCTCTGACAACCTGGCCTTGGGGCGAAAAACCCAATACACCTTTTTGGGTACTCACATAGATTGTACCATCTTTACTGATCGCTATACCACCATGAGTTGCACCCAATATTGATTCCCCATTTTCACCCAGCCCCCATCCCGGAGCTGTTTCAAATGTCATGATCCCCGCACCCATAGGCACGCCTTGGGTTTGGCAAAAACTAAAAAAGAGAAATGATAAAAATATTCTAGCAGAATTTCTTGAATTCACGCTTGCCCTCCTCATTTTGAACTTGTAATAGTAGTGAAACTAAATTGGAGTTGGGTTAAAAAGAAGGGGATTTATTAACCACTACCCACCCACCTTGTCATACTGAGTTTGAGTACAACGAAGGCGAAGTATCTCAAGTATTAGAATTAAGACAAACATTCGCTTGAGAGTCTTTTCCCCGATTAATCGGGAATCAGAATGACAGCATTTTTTTTGACAACCTTACCCCCTGCCACAACGTCAGAGTTGGAATCCTTTTTTGGCAATTATTTATAACTTGCATAGTTTTTGCTCTAATTATACAAGAAAGGAACTCAAATGAACAAATTTAAACAATTCATGCTCAACCACCCCTACATCAGTATGGCGGTCATCCTGCCGTTTACTTTCATATTCGTGATTGGCATATTCTCAATCCTGATCAATATAATTTTACCAGCAATGATTGCCTTTTGGTTAGCTGGCTGGGCATATACAGCAATCGTCGGTCGGCCCTTACGTCAGTATTATCGCCGGCCATTTTGGTATGCCAATTACGAGTGATCGATTTCGTTCAGCTTTGGTTTTATCCGACTGGAATAACGCGCTCTTGATACCGCTTTTTCAGGATCTTTTCGTAGAACACGTTGGTCTTCGATTGGAAGACTGGCGAATGCCTGACATTCGAGAGAACAGCAACCATCATATTTTTGGTTACATGCCTCACACTGTATAAATAGAATATGACAAGCATCGTTTCCACAATCCAAATGCTGGTCTGCAGCTTCACCGCATTGATGACAAACGCTTAAAATATGATCCGTAACACGTTCGCCCATGCGAGCATCAAATACAAAATTCTTTCCCATAAATTTTGAATTCATCCCTTGAGATTTCACATCGTGGGCGTATTGAATAATGCCGCCGTTGAGTTGATTCACATGCTGAAATCCACTATTAATCAAATAAGCGGAAGCTTTTTCACAACGAATTCCGCCCGTGCAGTACAACAGAACTTCGTCCGCTTCATGCCCTTTTAACAAGTTTTTCACTTCCGGCAAAAGATCTCTGGATGTATCAACATCAGGGACGATGGCGTTTTCAAAGCGTCCCACTTCACTTTCATAATAATTGCGCATATCTACAATAACTGTATTCTCATTATCCAATTTATTATTGAATTCTTCCGCAGTAAGATGATTGCCGATTTTCTTCATATCATATTCATTATCACCCACCCCATAAGCCACAATCTCATCCTTGACCTTAATGGTGAGTTTATAAAAAGACTCCCCATCCTGAAGGGCTACTTTCAAGGGCATATTTTTAAATGTTTTATTGGAATCCAAATTGGTTTTGAAAGTATCCCAGTTTTGTTCGGGACAACTAAATTGAGCGTTGATGCCTTCAGTTGCAATATATATTCTACCAAAGACATTTAGTGCTGCCCAATCACGGTAGAGTTCATCCCTGAGATCGAGTGGATCATCAATGGAGATATAGCGGTAAAATGAGCAAGTGATTCGTTCGAACGGTTCCTGCCGAAGTTCATCCGTGAGAATTTCACGACTCTTTTTATTATATAAAAATTCCTTTTTCACGGTTAGAAATTAAAACAAAATCAGGATGAGAATGAAACGATGAGGGGCGCGTGGTCTGGCTGCCACTGTGTGTATTTTTTCATGACCGATTGGAATAATTCCGATGCTTTCCAACGTTCAAGCCATCGATTTAATAATGGATAAATCGTTTCAAAATAGGGCAAATCTACATGGGCAAATTGACGAACAAATGGAAAAATAGACACGTCTACCCACTGAACTTTCTCTCCCATGAAATACGAATTTATGGTGAGTATCTTCTCGTACGTAAAGAGAATTTCCGCACATTTTTCCTGGTAAAATTTCATAGGATGGTCCGGGTGCTGTTCGTGATATTTATATTTATTGAGCCATGGTTTGAATTCTTCATCATTTACTTTTATCATGGCCAATTGATTATCCAAGTTAACTTCCATCCAATCAGTCTGTGTTTGATCCAAAGCCCACTGCATAATGTCATAACTTTCATCAATAACTGTCCCATCAGGGAGTTCTAATACTGGCACCGTTCCCTTGGGTGAAATAGCATAAATCTCAGCAGGGCGATCGGATAATAGTATCTCCCGAAGTTCAACGGAAATATTTGCATGGGATAACGCCATCCTGGCGCGCATAGCCCAAGGTCAGCGTCGGAATGAATAAAGTCTCGGATGTTCTCGCATAATTCTATTTAGGTTAGTGGATAAATATCCGGTCGACGGTCCCGGAAAAACATGGTTCTAGCGTGCGATTTCGGTACTTCCGAAAGATCTAAATCGTGGATTAAAATATGGTCCACTCCCGCTGGCGATTGGGCAATTACACGCCCTTCAGGATTGGTGATTACCGACTCACCGGAAAATTCCATTTGATCTTCTTTTCCCACACGGTTGGCCAATGCGCAAAAATATCCATTATGAAAAGAGGCCACTTGGAGTTCCGCTTCATATAATCCATGGGGCCATTCGCCCACTGTACCCGCCTGTGGAATTACCACCACTTCTGCCCCATTCACACCCAAAGCGCGCATGAATTCAGGATAGTGACGGTCATAACAAATAGCCACACCAATCTTTCCTACCGCTGTATCATAGACAGGGGCACCGTGATCTCCTTCTGCATAATAACTTTTTTCGTAAAAACATTCATAGTCCGCCACATGAACCATCCTTGTGGTGCCCAATAAGGTGCCATCTGCATCAATCACCGGGGATGAATCGTAAGTCTTCCCATCTTCCAATTCAAAAAGATTGATTACAACTACCATATTGTGTTCTTTTGCTTTGGCCATGAACTTGTCTGTAGTGGAACCAGGTACCGTTTCGGCCAAATGGCTCACATCACCCTCAGCCAAATATTGTGGATAAAACCGAGTAAAAGCCAATTCAGCAAATACAGCCAACTCCGCGCCTTGCGCCGCTGCTTTATCTAAATTATCAAGTCCAAGTTGAATGTTGGCTTCAATATCTTCCGCTGCATGTTGTTGGATTAGGGCAATCTTCATTTAATTCTTATTTCCATAGGTTAGAAAATAATACATGAATAGCCCTTCAATCAATTGGTCTGATTATCCCCTTGGAATCAACACTCAATTTCAGTTTACTTCTTTTCTAATAAATGGAGAAAAAAATGTCATCTTCTTTTGACTTGAGCGGTAAAGTAGCCCTTATCACCGGAGGCTCCCGGGGAATTGGCTTTGCCATGGCAGAAAAATTTTTAGAGCATGGTGCAAATCTCATCATCGCAAGCCGTACCCAAAAAGATCTGGATGAAGCGGCCGAATCACTGTCTAAAAATGGCGGAAATGTATTGGCGGTTTCAGTTCACACCGGGGATGAAAAATCCATCCAATCTATGGTGGAACGAGCTGTAGAAAAATTTGGCGGCATCGATATTGTGGTGAATAATGCTGCCACCAATCCTCACTACGGTCCCTTGTTTACTTCTGATGATACCCAATGGGATAAAATATGGGATGTAAATGTGAAGGGTTATTATAAAGTTGCTAAGGCCTGCGTCCCCTCCATGACTGAACGGGGCGGCGGAAAAATTATCAATATTACTTCCATCGCCGGGAAACATGCTCTTCCTGGAATGGGTATTTATTGCATCAGTAAAAGTGCCGTCATTATGCTTACTAAAGTTCTTGGGCAGGAGTTGGCCAAAAGCAATATCCAAGCGAATGCCATTGCGCCGGGCTTTATTAAAACCAAATTTAGTTCTGCCCTGTGGATGGATGAAAAAGCAAATGAATCTGTTCTCAAAGGAATCCCCCAAAGACGGATGGCCGAGCCAGAAGAGATTTCCGGCATTGCCCTTTACCTCGCTTCAGACGCATCTTCATTTGCCACGGGAGAAGTATTTACAATTGATGGCGGCCAAACTATTTAAAGGAAAACCATGAAAAACTATTTAGAACAATACCGGAAATTTGTTGAAAATGAATTGATTCCCATAGAGCCCCTTTTGCTCAATCAAAAGTTTGATGAACTATTGCCAAAATTAGAAGAAAAACGTTCCCAAGTAAAACAACTAGGATTATGGGCGCCCTACCTCAAAAAAGAACATGGTGGAATGGGATTTCCTTTTATGGAATTTGCGGCCGTAAGTGAAATTCTGGGCCGCTCTCCCCTGGGTCATTATACTTTTAATTGCCAAGCACCGGATATTGGCAATATTGAACTATTATCCATGTTTGGAAGTGAACAGCAGAAGAATACGTATTTAAAGCCACTCATGACAGGTGAAATTCGCAGTTGTTTTGGCATGGTGGAACCGGACCGACCTGGATCTAATCCAACCTGGCTCGGGACATCCGCCGTATTGGCGGGAGATGACTATGTCCTCAATGGCAGGAAATGGTTTACGTCTTCTGCAGATGGTGCCGCCTTTTGTATCGTCATGGCACAAACAAATCCTGACCATGAAAAAAAACACCGGCGATCCAGTATGATCATTGTACCCACGGATACACCTGGTTATGAAATTGTACGAAATATTTCTGTCATGGGTGAGCCCGGCGTGGGTTATTTTAGCCATGGAGAAGTGACCTACACAAATGTTCGCGTCCCGAAAAAAAATCTAATCCAAAATGAAGGGGATGGATTTCGGTTGGCTCAGGAACGATTGGGACCGGGACGCATTCATCATTGCATGCGCTGGATTGGTATTTGTGAACGGGCTTTTGACCTCATGTGTCAGCGAGCGATTGATCGCAATATTACACCGGCCAAAACTTTAGCTGACCAACCGGCTATCCGCAATTGGATCGCAGAATCGCGAGCCGAAATTGATGCATCCCGATTATTGGTTTTGGCATGCGCTAAAAAGATAGATCAAAAAGGTGCCCCTGCGGCCAGAACCGAAATATCGCTTATCAAGTTTCATGTGGCCAATGTGTTGATAAATGTCCTGGACCGAGCCATTCAAACCCACGGTGCATTGGGAATTACAGATGATACACCCCTTTCCTTTTGGTATCGCCACGAAAGAGGCGCGCGTATTTATGATGGTCCTGATGAAGTGCATAAATTGGCAGCGGCACGGCGAATTCTGAAAAAATATGAATCATAACGCCGATACAATATCCGTCCGATCGGAGGAACAATTTGATGAACAAAAACTTGCGGATTTTCTTAAGGGTAAATTAGAGGGATCAGAAAACCTTCTCACCGTTCGTCAATTCCCCGGAGGCAAAGCTAACCTCACCTATCAACTTGATTACGGCACACATGAATATGTTTTAAGGCGACCGCCATTAGGTCCGGTGGCACCTTCGGCTCACGATATGGGCCGTGAATTCAGTGTATTATCTGTCCTTCACAAATCATTCCCTTTTGCCCCTCGTGCCTTTTTATTCTCTGACAATTCTGATATTGTAGGGGCGCCATTTTTTATCATGGAGCGTCATACGGGAGTCGTAGTTAGAACAAAAGTTCCCTCAATTTATGATGACATCCCTGATGCTGGCCAGCAAATGAGTACCGCCTTGGCAGATGCATTGGCGAAACTCCATAAAGTAGATTATAAATCACTTGGACTTGAATCGTTAGGGAAGCCAGAAGGGTTTATTGAAAGGCAAGTGGCTGGATGGTATAAACGATGGGAAGCGGCCAAACATACGGATATTCCGGAAATGGACGAAATTCACAAATGGCTCAATGACAATATGCCATCTTCTGGTCCAGCCGTATTGGTTCATAATGATTATAAATTGGATAATGTGATGCTCGCATCGGATAACCCAGGAAAGATTGAAGCCATATTCGATTGGGATATGTGTACCCTTGGCGATCCACTCGCTGATTTAGGCGCTTTACTTTGTTATTGGGTGGATCCTGATGATCCGCCATTTTTTAAACAATCGGCTATGATGCCTATGGATAATACATTCCTTACGCGTAAAGAACTGGTAGAACGCTATGCAGAAACCAGCGGACGAGATGTTTCAGAAATTACTTTTTACCATATTTTGGGATTATTTCGATTGGTAGGCATTGCGGCCCAAATCTATATCCGCTTTTTAAAAGGCCAAACCCAAGACAAACGATTTGCCATTTTCGGAGATATGATTCCCGCCTTAACCCAGTTTGCCGTCGGAATTATTCGGGCGCACTGATTCGAGCAAACCCGGGATAGGTGAGACTGCCCAAATAAAGTATTCCGTTTTTTTCTTCTACACTTGTAATGGGCGAAAATGATTCAGGTGACGGATGTTGAAGGTTGTGAATCACATTCCCATTCCCGTCAATACCAAGAACAAACCCATGGCGATCCGGCGCCGGTTGTGCTGTTTCCGGTAAACGCAGGACCATTTTTCGTAGGAATGGTTTCCCCGCTAAATTATCAATAATATCTTTTCGTAGGGCCGGCAGGGCTAGCCAGAATATTCCTTTTCCGTTAGAAGAAATGCCATCAGGAAATCCTGGTAAATTTTCCATAATGGTTTCCGCTTGGCCTGCTTTTTCTCCCTTCAGCCAATATTTCTGTATCCGATATGCTGATGTTTCATTGACCAAAACGAAATCACCATCGGGACTAACCGCAACACCATTGGCAAAATAGAGACCACCCATTAGGGTTCCGGTTAACCCAGACTTTGGATCATGCATAATTAATCGTCCCCATGATCTATGTTCCATTAGATCCATACGGTAGTCATGAATCCCATATTTTGATGATGCATCGGTGAAATATATTTTGCCATCAGGACCGATATCAACGTCATCAGTAAAGGCAAAAGGAATACCATGGACCTCTGTAGTCAGCACAATCAAATTTCCGTTAATATCCGCAGAAAGCAGTCCTTTATTGGCATCAGCAATAATCAAATTCCCATCTGCATCGAAGGCTAGCCCCAGTGGACGTCCTTTTGTATCAGCAAAAACACCTAAGCTTTTTCCATATACATCATATTTAATAATTCTACCATCTTCATATCCGGCATACATATTACCAGAATCATCCACAGCAACATCTTCAGGGCCAATACCATCATTTAATCCTAGGATTTCTGCCTCCTGTAAATAATCATTCGGTTCAAATTCTCCAGACAATTCTGGCCCCACGGGTGGTTCCCAAACCACTGGATCTGCATTCACAGGCCAAAATAATAAATAAGCCAATAGAAGACCAATAACAGCCAAGATTCCTTTAATGGCAATTTTCATTATTCCCTCACTTGTATTCAATCCCGGAGAATCCGGGCATTTTATTAATTAATTCTTTTCCCATTAATTTGCTCGGTGTAAAGTATCCAGATTGGCCATGATCTTTCAACAAATGCTGGGATACTTCAACTGTTCCTGATGCAGTGAGATCATATCCATCCACCGTGGTAAACCTGCCCTGAATAATATCTCCATTGGCATTTTTAACTTCACCCCAAATAAATGATTTGGCCTCAGCACGTTGTGCCGCGGTATTGGATTTCCACATTTTATCAATCCGATTTAACACGAATTTTCTCACCCAATTAATTTTCATTAATTTCATATATTTTTGGCGCTTCCTTAATTTGGCGGCTCCTTTTGACGACTGTGGAAAATAAACTTCTATATTGGAAATTCCCGTACTTTGATAAGCGGTATAAACATCTCCCCAAGGAATTGTAATTGCATTCATGGGTCCAAAACCATAATCAATTTCACGCTCTTTATATGCCAATGGTACTGATTTCATTTTTCCGTTTTCCCGGACTTGCCCGCCTAGGGACATCCCCTCTGCGCCCGTTTTTGCAGTTCCCTTACTGGGTTTGGATCCCTTCATGGCAAAGCCTAAAGCAAGATGAGTTGCATCGGGCATTTTTTCTTTTAAATGTACCGCCAGACAGTCTGTAGGAATTACATCAAAACCCACGCCAGGGCAAATCACAATTCCAGCGGACTTCGCGTCAGCATCCAATCGATGACCCGTTTGATATACAGAAATCTCGCCAGTGATATCAACATAATGTGTTTTGGAATTGATGCATGCTTGCATCATGGGTTCCGCCGTGTGGGAGAATGGTCCAGCGCAGTTGGCTAAAACAGAAATGCCGGATAATTTTTCGGTAATCTCGCTAATGGATGAAAGATCAAATACCTGCGCTTCCAGTCCTTTTTCATTCGCAAGATCTTTTACTGATTCGGACCGGCCGGCCAGAATAGGTTTTAGTCCTTTTTTAAGTGCCTCATCAACGACCAACCTGCCGGTATAACCGTTAGCACCATATATTATCCAATTCATAATTCACCTTTCATGATGATATAATTTAGACTAAAATTAGTAGAGACGCATAGTAATGCGTCTCTACTAATAATTATTATTGGATTTCCATGGACTCCATTTCCATACCTTCGCCTCGGCTACCTCTCTGGCGGCTATAACGACTACGGTCTTCCATTTTTCCAAATCTATACTCTAAGGTTAATCGAACAGTCTGGCTATTCCAATTACGATTGGATTCCTGATACCAATTGTCTCCCCAAGTTTCAAATTTAAACCCGGACAGATTAAATGGATCACCCATATTTAAAGTAAGATTTAAACGCTCATCCATGAATTTCTTTTTGATAGACACAGATGAATGGTTCATGGATCCCATCCGGCCGATGGGTATATCCCTGCCGGGCATATAAAACATAAAAAACATAAATTCTGTAGTTGAATTCATATTCCACATGGCAGTGAAACGCATCCGCTGTCCAGTAGCAGTTTTATCATATTCTTCACCATAAAGGGCCGAATTAATCTCATCTTTATAAATGCTGCCTGAAAACATTATTCTGAATTTTCTTCCGAGAGAACCTACAACACTATATTCTATCCCCTGCGTTTTTTGCTCATCAATATTAGCGTAAGTAGCAGTGGAAACACCATCTTCATCTACGATTTTATGGCGCTGCATTTTATCTGTTGTATGACGATAATATCCACCAAGACTTAAAGAAAGGCCCTTAGAATAGCGGCCAAAATTTAATTCATAAGAATCCGTATATTCCGGTTTCAGAAATGGATTTCCTTTACGAATATTTCGGGCATCCTCCCGCGACGTAAATGGATTCAACATACGAGATCGTGGGCGCCGTACCCGTTTTGAATAACTCGCTTGAATCTGCAGCAATTGAGGTGCACCCACGGAAATGGATAAACTTGGGTAAAAGCTATTATATGGATTTTTAAATGATTCATTAGTGGATTTTAATTCAGACAGCATGGTAACCATTTCATACCTGCCACCGACATTGATCCCAAACATCCCCAACGATCCCCCATATTGAATATAGGCGGCGTGAACATCTTCATTATAATTGAACGCATTATCATAGTCCGGATCAGTGACAAAATCTTTTTTCGCGTCATCATAGATGTAAGCCAGTTGGGTGTCTCCCCGCTTCTTAATGGTACTATTTACACCGACTTCGAGCTTGCTGTCATCATCAAAGGGATGGACATAATCTGTCTTAAATTCAAAATTGGTATTTTCTCCATCCTGACCACTCAAGGCGCGATTTACCCTTACCACTTCTTCATAACCGGGGTCAGGTGTAGTCCAGAACTCATTTTCTCCATCATTTAATCCATCGGAATAACGCATGAATGAGCTCAGTTTTTGTTTTGGGTTATCATATTTTCGGTCATAACTCAGGGCCAAAGCGAAATCACCCCATTTATTATTTCCATCTGTAGTTCGTAAATATCTCATCTCACCGGGACCTGTTTCAATGGTATTTACTTTATTATCTCTAAGACGGTCACCATTACTGAAACTAGCCGATAAACTTATTGATTGTTTTGAATCCATAAAATATTCGAAACCTGTTTTGGCAAGGACGCTTCCACCACCGCGTTGACCGGCACTAATTTGATTCAAAACATTTTCATAGGTTGGGAAAGTCATTTTTCGATATGAATCACCAGAACTTTCCCGAACACCATTTCTCAGACCCAGATTAATGTATGTATTAAATGTAGTCGTGCGCCAATTCACTTGAGATGATAGATTGGTTCCACCTTGAGAGTCGCCGCTGGAATTAACATTTCCATTTAATCCGGCAAATTTATTTTCTTTCAAAACAATATTGATTATGCCTGCCATGCCTTCCGGGTCGTACTTGGCGCCGGGATTAGTCATAACCTCAATGTCCGCAATATTGGCTGAAGCCATACTTTGGAGGAGCATTTTAATGTCACCACCAGCCATTATTGAAGGTTTGCCATCAATCATAATATTTACCTTGGTGCTTCCCCGAAGGCTAATATTATCATCAGGATCTACTTCTACGCCGGGCACCTGCCTTAAAGCATCAATGGCAGTTCCACCAGATGAAAGGGAATTCTTTTCTACACTGAATATTCGTTTTTCCGCTGTCTGGACGAATAGCGGTCGATCGCCTTCCACATCTATACCGGCCATTTGGAGCGTCGTTTGGGATAACTGTATAGTTTCTAGATCATATTTTGTTTTATTTCCACCAAAGGGCATAAATGTAAATGGCCCCAATTCCTGTTTTTTAAATCCAATATATTCCACAACAACCTTATGGCGACCCAAAGGAATTTCCTTCACTTCAAATTCACCATTTTCATTGGTAATACCACCAGTCATAATAGTGCTACTGCGCACATTGACAATTGCCACTGATGCATAAGGGATTGGCATCCCAGTGGAAGAATCCACCACTGTACCGTGAACAATTCCAATCTTGGGTACTTTATTGGGATCCATTTGTCTTTGAGACATACCGCCACGCCCGCCGCCGTGCTGAGCAAAGCAAACGCTGGTTATCGTTAATAATGATATCAATATAAATTTTCGCATTTTGTTTCCTTGTAAAATATTTCCCCTAAAAAACCCTCATTCAACCATATGGTTGAATGTTTGACTATGAATGCTTTAAAAAGTTAAAACATTGATTTTATCATTATGCATTCATAATCTGGTCGGGAATTTAGAATATAAATATATTATTGCAATAGTTAATTTATTGTTTTTCGATATATTATTATTGATTGTCAATTTATTTTATGGGTTCACTTTAAATTTTGGTGGGTACTGTTTATGCCAATCGGTGACCTCTTGATATGCTTTAGCTACAGCCAATACGTTGCCATCTTCATAAAGATCACCAATGAAACTGATGCTTGTTGGCGTTCCTTTCTCATTGAATCCATTGGGAACCACAACGCATGGATGACCGGTTAAATTTGTTCGCAATAAGTTGTCGCCATAAAAAGATGGTATAACATATACGTCCACTGTTTCCATGAGCTTCGCCATTTTCTGATTCAACAATAATCGCGCTCGGTTGGCATTAATATATTCTACTGCAGGGATATAGCGCGCATCTCGAAAAACATTGGGCCAGGCATTTTTAACCTGACGCACCATTTCATCATCTTTGTTAGTCCGGGTGAGTTCATCAAAGGCCGCTGCCGCTTCTGCCGTAAGAATAAAAGATAATGCTTCTACGGGGAATTCTGGTAATTCAATGGGCACCAATTCCAGCCCCAATGATTTTAAAATTTTAAGACTTGCCTTGTCATTTTCCGAAGCAACTGAATCTTCAAAGGCAGACGCAACATAACCAATTCGAAGATGTTTCAATTGTTTTTTAGATGGGTATTGAAAAGGCACATCTACCAATGTTCTATCTTTTTGATCTGTGCCGCGAATCGTTTCAAATATAATAGCGGCCCCTTCAACGGAACGAGTCATGGGTCCTAGTTTATCCATGGACCAACTCAATGCCATGGCGCCTGCACGACTCACAACGCCAAAGGAAGGGCGTAGCCCAGTAACGCCATTCACTGTTGCGGGTGATACAATTGACCCCCAAGTTTCTGAACCTATGGAGAAGCCCACCAGTCCCGCCGCTGTGGCTGAGCCGGGCCCTGCCGACGATCCGCTGGCACCTTGTTCGGTATTCCATGGGTTTCGAGTTTTGCCCCCAAACCACACATCACCCCATGCCAATGCGCCCAAGGTCAGTTTCGCAATAAGGACTGCCCCCGCCTCTTCCAGTTTTTCTACCACGGTTGCTTTTTCATCAAGGACTTGATCCTTAAAAGGAATCGCGCCCAAAGTAGTTTTATACCCAGGAACGGCCAGTAGATCCTTCGCGCCCCAAGGGATACCATGAAGCAATCCGCGATACTTTCCTCTGGCAATTTCCAAATCTGCCTTACGCGCCTGTTTTATAGCCAGTTCTTCCGTAATGGTTATTACACATTCCAACTCAGGACCATACTTTTTAAGGCGATCGATATACATACGCGTAAGTTCTTCTGAAGTAACACGTTTTGTTCTGATGAGATATGCCAGTTGTGGGACGGACATAAAAGCACATGCTTCAATAATTTCAGGCCTTTCGGTCGGTGTATCATTAAAGTCAAATTTATCTTTGCCCACAGGTGGATTCATTCCAGCGGGGAGGGGATTATAATACAATGGAAACGCCACATTATTAGGTAAAGCAAGGGAACGAAGTTCTTCAAATTGAGAAATCCGGTTATTTACCCCATCCAAAAGAGAATCCCGTTCGGACCGAGTAAATTCTAAACCCATTATTTTTTCTGCTGAAGCTAAATTAGATTTTGAAACAGTATTTTTCTCGCATCCCAACCAAATCAATGCGGTAGCAAACAATATTTTTTTCATAACCAAATTGCTTTCATTCTTCTTTTATTTTTAATCTTACTTGGCCCGCATCTGTTTTAATTTTTTTAGCCAATCCTTATTAATATTATGTTCCGTAGCTCCGGCAATCATGAGGTCTAAATATTTTTTTGCCGGTTCATATGGACCTTTAGGATTGGTCACTCGGTAGAGATCCGCCCCATACCATTTGCCATCTTCTCCCAAGACTTGAAAAGTTTCTCTTTTATATATGCCAAGGGGGACATCTTCCAAAATGTCCAGCGCATCCATTTCTTTTTTAGTAATATAATACATGACGCCATAAATCATACCGCCGGGCTTTTCTATAATGCTGCTAATGCCGCCACCCATATTTTTAGAGTATTTGCGGAACTGAATCTCAAAATTAGGCAATCGAGCATTCATAACATATTTTAAGCTTGGGGTATACTGGCGCATATACGATTCAGACATATTAGAGCCATAACCAAAGTGAAGAACCAATTTCTCCTTTTCAGCGGATAGCTGCCCAAATCCAATAGACATTGCAAGAATAATGCAAAATACCCTAATTGAAATAATACTTCTTTTCATCTTTATTCCGTTCCACATTTAATTGAATTTAAAGGTAAATCTACAATGACATGGAGGCCGTTGCATCTCTTTTCCAATCCCCCTATCTTCTCCTTGTTCTAAACGAGAAGATTTATTAAATCAACCATGCTTCAATCCGCTACTCAAATATTAGCATCGATCCAAAAGGGAGAAATATCATCTGCCGAAGTTTTGACAGAACTCCTAGACCGTATCGCCCAATTGAATCCAAAGATCAATGCGGTGATTCAGTTGGATGTTGATCGGGCAATGACCCGCGCCAAGACGGCCGATGAAGCTCTTGCCAAGGGAGAATCATGGGGGCCACTCCATGGTTTGCCCATGACAGTGAAAGATGCTTTTGGAGTTGAAGGCGTGCTTTCCACCAGCGGCGCCCCTATCTGGAAAGATCACATCCCAAAAACCAATGCTGAATCTGTTCAAAGACTAGTGGACGCGGGTGCCATCATTTTCGGCAAAACCAATGTGCCCATTTTTTCTTCTGACTGGCAGGCTTTCAACGATATTTACGGCACCACCAATAACCCCTGGGATATAACCAAAACACCGGGTGGTTCTTCCGGTGGTTCTGCCGCAGCTGTTGCCAGTGGTATGTCGCCTGTGGAATTAGGCAGTGATATTGGTGGCTCCATCCGCGTCCCCGCCCATTTTTGCGGTATTTATGGCCACAAGCCCAGCCACGGAATTGTCCCCATGAATGGTCACTTGCCACCACCTCCGGGCGCCACTGCCGGTCAGGATACATTGTCCGTCGTTGGCCCTTTGGCCCGTACCGCAGGCGACCTTGAGCTCATGATGGATGTGCTGGCCGGGCCTGTGAAAAGCCAATCCAAAGGATGGCAATTGGAACTGCCGCCAGCTCGCCATAAACAATTATCGGACTTTAAAATCGGACTTTGGCTGGATGATTCATACTGCCGAGTGGATTCAGAAACAGGTAATCTGATTCAAAATACCGCCGACCAAATAGCAAAATTTGGAGCAATAATAAAAGAAGCGCAACCGGATTTTTCTTTAGAATATAATAATGATATTTTTGGCCAACTTTTGGGGCCGGTGATTGCCACGGGATTCCCAAAAAATATCATTGATGAGATGAAAATTGCTATTAAAAATTTGGACCCGGAAGATCAATCTCCCCGGGCAAACCAAATTCGCAATTCACTCCTTTCCCATTCAAAATGGCTCTCTGCTAATGGAAAGCGCCTAAAAATAAAACAGCAATGGGAAGCTTTCTTTAACGATTTTGACGTGATTCTTTGTCCCACAACTGTATGTCCCGCCTTTGACCATGATCATCAGGCGGATTTTCATTCACGGCGATTAGAAGTCAATGGCGAAGATCGCAATTATACAGATATCAGTATTTGGGCGGGACTAGCCAATTGCGCTCAACTCCCGGCTACCAATATTCCAATAGGACTTTCAAAAGCAGGACTCCCCATCAGCATGCAGGCCATGGGCCCATACCTTGAGGATAGAACAACCATTGAATTCGCTAAACTGGTTTCAAAAATTACCAACGGATTTGTGGCACCGCATGATTAATAACTAAAAATAAAAACCAATCCCAAAACTTTTACTGTTGTGATTTCTATCACTTTAATTAAGAAAAATTAATTTAATCATGTATTAGATTCCCATAATAATCATAATATTCCAACTTAATTATTTAAACATTATGGAGTATTTATGACCAAAGATTATAATGAATTCAGTTTTTTAAGAATATTGCGATTTGTCTTTTATACACTATCAGCAATTGCCATTTATTTTGCCGGCACTGAATTAAATAGTAATAACTTAAAACTGGCAGCAGCATTTCTAGTGTTAAGTGGCCTGTTGGGTATTATCAGAAACCTACAACGCCTATCAAAGTAAGTAATAAAGTGTAGTAATGCGACCCTGAAGCCCTCAGAATCAATGACATGGTGCCTTTATAAACTATATAAATCCGATTTTAGTGACTTCTATCACGGGCATATTAGTCCATTTATGCTTAATTTCAACCAAATTACCTTACGGGGAAAATTCTCATGAAAAAACTAATAATCCTTTTTGGAATACTCACTTTATCCTTCGGCCTCCTTTCCTGCGAGAAAGAAGCTTCCGTTGAAAATGAACTATTAGGCACTTGGTATATGCCCCAGACATTGAACCGCCATACAGCGGGGAAATCTGTGGATGATGTTGCGGGCCATAGTTTGAACGCTTGGAATTGGTCCATGGTGGTAACCACCAATTCGAACCAAGAATTGATCGACCGTATGGCCGATTCAGAAGGGGCAATCACCATTTCTGGTGTAATAGAAGATGAAATAAAATTTATGCACGGCTGGTTCGATAAAGAGTCGGGTCAGGCAGGCGTTTCTCTGTCCAATTACAACTGGTACGATTTTGGCAATCAAATGGATAAACCCATGATTGCTGCCTACATGGATAATTTTTCTCATCAATACGGCGATTCAATCGAGATCTACTGGAATGACAGCACCGGTACTTACGATACTTTTTATGGAGATTGGTATTCAGACTATATCGGTTTTTACTATAATAACGGCGAATATTTCGAAATACGGGATGAAATTGATTTTACATTTGATGGTAAATCATTGAATATCCCCAATCAAATATTTTCGATTGACGACAGCACATCTTTTTCCATGGGAGGCACATTAACCCATGCGACCATTGACATCCCTGCCAATACACCAACAGAAATTTTTAGTTATAAAGGTGATACATCCTTTGATTATGGGTCTTGGTCAATTAATATTGAGGACGACGGTCGCTGGGTTGAAATCTATACCTGGGAAGATCCCTACGATTCTTCCGGATGGAACCATATCTATACCGATTCAACCATTGCTGAATGGGAATTGGAAGGCGATACCTTATTCGTCACTTACAGCTATGAAGATGTTTGGGTGGATGCAGGAGATCCGGGAGTAGGACAAGGCACCTGGATTTACCAAGTGGCTTATACCTATAAAATTGAAGGCGATGATCTAGTACTGACAAACGAATTTGACATGTGCCAAAGTGAACCCCATTGCATGAAATGGTTTGAATGGGAATATGGATTAGACCCGGGCAGTTTAGAGGAATTCAAAATGGTATGGGAACTGGAATTCACCAAAACTCCCGCTACAAGATCAAGAGAATTTCGTGGACCGTTCCGAACAGTTATGGGACGCTTTCCGCCCTATAGTTTAATGAAATAAAACGTAGGGGTCAGCCATGACTGACCCCTATAACATTTTTTTATTTACATCGTGGTTATTTATAAACCACACCACCTTTCATAACAAAAGTCACATTACTCATGATGGATATATCTTTCAGTGGATTACCCGACACAGCCACAATGTCCGCTTGCATCCCTTTTTTGATTTGACCAATATCATCTGCACCTAATGCTTCGGCAGCAACGCTTCCGGCAGAATTAATGGCATCTATTGGTTTCATCCCTGCTTCTACCATAAATCGAAATTCATTTGCATTATCCCCATGGGGCGACACTCCGGAGTCCGTCCCAAAAGCAATTTTGACGCCCATTTTATATGCCATCTCTACAGTTTTCTTAATCACGGGACCGATCGCCAATGCTTTTGGACGAATAATCTCCGGGAAATAACCGGGCTTTTTAGCTTTTTCATAAACAAATTCACCGGCGCTAATTGTAGGCACATAATAGGTGCCGTGTTTAATCATTAGGCGGGCTGTTTCTTTATCCATAAGAGTCCCATGTTCTATCGTTCGTACACCGGCGCGGATAGCGCGCTGCATACCTTCGATTCCGTGAGCATGAGCCGCAACAAACATTTCATATTCCGTTGCTGTTTTTACCACTTCACGAATTTCTTCTTCTGTAAACTGGGGGTTCTGTCCATTTTTTGCCACACTTAACACACCGCCGGTTGCTGTAATCTTCACCAAATCCGATCCATCTTTATAACGCTGACGGACAGCTTTTCGTGCATCATCAGTACCATTGACTACACCTTCTAATGGACCCGGATCGCCCTGAAGCTTACGATTCAATCCACTGGTGGGATCGGCATGACCTCCCGTTGTGCCCAATGCTTTTCCTGCCGCATAAATTCTAGGACCTTTGATATAGCCAGCTCTGATTGCATCACGGGTGGAAAGCATTACTTCGCCACCCAAATCCCGAACGGTGGTGAATCCGGCCATGAGAGTTTTTTCTACATAAGGGATGGCACGATAAGCCACATCTTCAATATTCATATAAAAATCTTCGCCGTATGCTTTTGGATTCATTTCCCCGGACATGTGAACATGCATATCGATCCAACCGGGCATGACTGTGGCATCTTTTAAATTGATAACATTGTCATTTTCACCGCCCTTGGCATAACCGCGTATCACGTCAACGATTTTTCCATCTTCAATGATGATGGATCTTTTGGTTACAGCATTTTTTGATTTGCCATCCAACATTGTACCGACATGGATGATCGTCTGTTGAGCCCATAGACTGCCAAAACTCAATAGACTAATTATGATAAATTTTTTCAAGAAATTCATTTGTTATCCTCTTCATGAATTAAAATTACTAGATGAGACTTTAGGATATTTCAGACTTATCGGCAAGAAGAAACCTATGACTATTTTATTGACACTGGAATCATTCCTCATGTAAAATAGCAATCACCATGGATGCTCGGAACCAAACAAAACACATATCTCCCTTAACACGATTCCTGATTATGGCGGGCGGGGTATATGTAATTTGGTATCTTCTCTACGATTATTATCTTTTGCCGGACGGCCGATTGGATGCGTTTTTAAGTTATTCCGGCGTAAGCTTAGCAGGAAGTTTGCTCAATGTTTTCGGATGGGAAATATATTCAGATTCCCGAGTTTTAGCTGTAACCGGCACCAATGGGGTTGAAATCCAAAATGGATGTAATGGATTAGAATTAATTGGCCTCTATATAGGATTTATTATCGCATATCCGGGAGGAAGCCTTTACAAAAGGATTATGTTTTTAGCTGGTGGTATTGCCCTACTTATTGTGGCCAATGTTTTTCGAATCATGATATTTGCCCTATCTATTTACTACATGCCCAATTGGTGGGAGCAGGTGCATACCTATAGTTCTTATTTCATTTTTTATCCAATTGTACTCACACTTTGGTATTTATGGACAACCATCAGCGATCAAGATCTATTAGCGCCATCAAACGGTTGATACTTATTCTGTCAGGGATTTCTGTCCTCTACATTGGGGTGTTTCGGCCGATTCAATCTATGATTATCCAAAATATAGTTGTCCCCCATATTGAATCAATTATTGAAAATAATTCAATTGTGAAAATTGAAAATGTAGACGTTGATCAAATAGATATTTCTGGAGATTTTCCACCCACAAAATTCGAACTACCATTTAATGGTTGGTTCTGGCTTACGCTCGGTTTGTTTCTCGCTGCAGGCCAAGAACGACTGATTCGAATTATGACTTATTACCATTTAATCTTATTCGGCGCATTGTATGTAGGTATCCAATTAATCATAAATGGATGGACTGGAATTGCTTACCTATTTGCAATTCATGAGCATATTTATAAAGTGCTTTTTTTAGTTGTGGGGCTCATTGGATTAAAGCCTTTATTCAAAAAATAAATATTACTTCAACAAAATCATTTTCTTTGTTTCAGTCAATGGTCCCATCTTAGCTTGGTAAAAATAGACACCGGGTGCAACGAGACGGCCATTTATATCTTTGCCATCCCAATCGATTCTTTTATAACCATAATGTTGTTCACTATTCACCAGTTGAATGACTTCTCGCCCTAGAATATCAAAAATGGTAATTCGGACATGGCCTGTTTCTGGTATGTCATAATGGAGTGTTGTTGTTGTATTAAAAGGATTGGGGAAATTTTGAAATAGAGCATACCGGGTGGGTTGGTTACCATATTGAATAAACAAAACTATGTCCGCCTTCATTTGCGGAATCATTAACCATACATTATCTCCTGGGCAAGCTGTGGTTCCAAAATAATCACGATGACCTTTTAATACATTGGGATCAACATCGTAAGAATCAGCAATCCAGGAATAAAGATGAATCAACGATTTTTCAGTTTCACTAGTCATTTCATCAAGACAGGTCCAACTCGTTTCCGGCGGATGATAACACCCTAAAATACATACACCAATATTCCCCGTATTAGCGCCGCCCACATGAGCACCCAACACAGTTTCCGGCCTTCCTTGATAAATATTCCCCGCCATATCCACGATAAAATGGTAACCAATATCACTCCACCCACGACCGTCTTGGTGAAATTCCTGGATAGATTTGACTGCGGCTTTTCCTTCATCCAAGGATCTCGCTGCCCACCCCGCCGCATGATGTAGAGTCATTTTATTAAAATAGGGATGGTTTGAATAATCATATTTTGGTGGTCGCGCACCCCATTCGGAGCGGAGTATCACCTTCGGTTTGTCTACATTGGACTTTTTAATTTGCATTGGCGGAATTTGATTATCAGGAGGAAATTCTTCCGCAATCGATTCAAAAACACCACCCTTTAAAAACTTCACCAACTCCTTCGATTCAATGATATATCTTACCGCTATTGATCCGAAAACTTCAGTCCCTCGGTAGGAGGCTATCATCCTATTTGAAAGTGGTTCCGGGAAAATTTGGGCATTGACTTGGCTAGACCAAATACCGTTTACATTTAGAAATTCAAAGAAAACATTAGGCACCCCACTCGTTTCAATCCGGATGGCCACACCTTCTAATTCTCCATATTCTCGGAGGTCTAATGCACTCCCGGTTGTGATGAACCCATCCTGAGTCCGCCTGGCAGTAGGTGGACCATCGAAAGAGATTTCTTTCACCGCATCCAGGAATTGGGCGTTAATTCCATTCAATATCAGAATGGCGGCAAAGAGAGTTTTATTTAGTGTACCCATAAAATTAAGCTGAATTTAACCTTGTTGGAATGTTCAACCGAAATAGAGATTACTTATAGTCAAAAAAAAGCCCCGCCCCGGTAAACCGGGACAGGGCCGATCCTCACACAAGTGGATCGTTCATTTCATGAAGGTCATTTGTTTTGTTTTTGTAAAATTCCCAAACCGCATGGAATAAAAGTATGTGCCACTGGCCACTTTGTTACCATTATTGTCCATCCCATTCCAAGTAACATGATAAGTACCTGCAGCTTTATCCTGCATTTGAAGCAAGGATGCAACCTCTTGTCCTACCACATTATAAATTGTGATTGAAATATTACTTGCTATAGGCAGAGTATATTCAATCGTTGTTGACGGGTTAAAGGGATTTGGATAATTTGAATTTAGTTTAAAGTCATCCGGTGTAATTAATACAATATCTTTCACACTCAAATCTGTGCTTTTACCACTGTATTCCATAACACGTAAGAAAATCCTGTTTGGGTTTGCTTTTGCTGAATCAGTTCCGGCATAAAGGCTATCGGACACTCCTTGATAAGCTAAGATAACTTCGCCAAATGAATCCCGATCCAAATTTGCACCAGCAAATAATTTATTTGGGCCACCTGTTTGGAGGGAATCGACACCAAAATCTGCTCTAGACCAATTAGAAGTATCAAGAACACTGCCTGTCCCCGTGTATTCAAACTTGGTCATTCCTTTACCATATCCAAAGAATATAGCTGGCTCTCCAAAAGCATTATTACTTGCGGAACCACCATATGCGTACCCATACGCAGAATCAAGAACCGCAGTTTCTGAAGCAGCAAGTTTATTTGCATCTCCGTCAGTATCAGCCACAATAAAGTATTGTTTATCGTAAAAGCCCCCGACATAAACTTCGTCCTTGCCATCTTTATTTGCATCAGCAACTGTTGGTGCAAGAGTCCAATCATCCTTATCAGCAAGTTTTACGTAAGATGTATCTCCAAGGGTATATGTATCAGCACCTGTTGCTTCAATCACAAATACTGCTAAATTATTCCAAGAGAAACAAACGGCTTCTTTTTTGCCGTCACCATCCAGATCGGCAACGACAACACCCTGAGGGCTTCCACCGCCTAAAGCATTTTCCCGAACACCATCTTTATCTACGTCTCGAGGTGACATTGAATATTCTTCAACTAATTGAGGTAAAACACCAATATCACCGCTTACGGAAGAAATGACGAATCTATCTCCAGAAAAAGCTGAATGGGTTGTGGCAGTTGTGCCGTAGGCAGGATTAGAGGGACCATTGTTGGCCCATATCAATTCCTGTGTACCGTCCCCATCAATATCATTAATTGTAAAATGCTCAACTCGGACTTCGCTCATTGTATCTGCAAAAACAGTATGAAGGTTTCTAAACCAATGGGTGCTGTAACCATTGTCCGTCGTTCCATCCCATTCATAAACATGGAGGCCTGCAGTAGTATCGGAATTATTATATCGGCCAGAAAAGAAAACAACTTCACCAAGACCATCTCCATCTAAATCACCCGTTTGTATCCAACGTGTTCCAGAAGAATATGCAGAGTTTGAATTGGGTGAAGACCATACATGAACCAATGTATCACCATAATACCATTCAAAGGCGTGAACCTTACCACCATTGGCATAATCAGTCACCCATATCTCAGGACGCCCATCTTTATCCAAATCTGATCCACTCCAAACTCCCCTTGGGCCAGAGTTCGAATTCCATTGGTTAGTATCTCCCTGTGCTTTATGAAATACACTATGGTTATTAAATGTCGCTTGCGCGAACAAGACGGTTGATGCTATAAGAACGATTCCACTAACGATTTTTCTCATTTTATTCTCCTGTATGATTCCTATGTATATTTTCGACCGCCAAGTATAAACATAAAAAAATAGTAAACACAATATTATTTTTTTAAAGTTACGTTTAATTTTATTATTAATATACCTTTGTGCTTTTATACCTTTGAGGTCTATTAAATGCTTCTTCGTTTAAAATTAAGGAATTACTGTTATTCATTTTCGTTGGACTAAAATCTTATTAACGCTGGCAATTTCATCAATAATTTATGGTAATACAGGAAAAATATCCGGCAAAGTTACTGATATAAAATCGGGCGATCCCCTGGCCGGTGTTAACGTCTTCTTAGATGGAACACCCTATGGCGCCGCCTCCGATCAATTCGGTGAATATGTTATACTTAATATTCCCCCTGGTAATTACAACTTACGTGCTTCATATATCGGCTATGCATCTTTTCGTGTGGAGAATATTCGCGTTAGTCTTGATCGAACCACGAACCAAAACTTTGCGTTAAAAGAAGCAGTAATCGAAGGTGAAGAAGTTACTGTCATTGCTGAGCGCCCTATGGTTCAAAAGGATTTAACCGCTTCACAAAAAGTCCTAACCTCCAATGAAATTAATGTAATGCCTGTGGAATCTTTCCTTGGTGTGCTAGCCACCCAAGCGGGCGTAAACCAAGGTGCTGGTGGTGAACTCCATATTCGAGGTGGAAGGTCCAATGAAGTTGGTTATTATGTGGATGGTGTTTCTGTGTCTAACCCCTTTTTCACTAATGGTCTCGCTATAAACATTTCTAATAAAGCTCTAGAAGAAATGAAAGTAGTTAGCGGTGCTTTCAATGCAGAATATGGTAATGCAATGAGTGGCATAGTTAATCTCCAGATCAAGGATGGTGGTAAAAAATATCATGGAAGTATTTCCTACCAATCTGGCGATCATCAATCTTCAGACACAGATATTTTTACGAATATTGATCAATTCAATATTTTTACCAATAAAGTATTTGAAGGAACAGTAAATGGCCCAATGCCCTTTATATCTAATGATGGAAAATTCACCTTTAATATCACCGGAAGATACAGTTCAAGCGAAGGGTATTATTATGGTATTCGTGAACACACCATAGGGGATTCTGCCGATTTCAGAAATGCGGATAACTGGTACATTGAAATGGGAGGAGATAGCACTTTTGTCCCTATGAATCCAAGATCCAGCCTAAACCTTTTGGGTAAATTTACTTATCGTGTTTCCCCCCGCTTAAAATTTTCTCTCCAATTACTTCATTCTGGTGGTGACTCAAAATCCTACTCCCATTATTATAAATATAACCCAGATGGCACCTCAACTTCTGAATCATCAAATAATAATTTTTCAATAAAGATGAATCATTCCATTAACCGTCGCAGCTTTTATGAAGCTAATATTTCATATTCCACAACCAATTATATGGGATACCAATTCAAACCCATTGATTTGGAATCTGCCGTCCACGAAGAAGATGAGAGTCGCTTTGGCTCAGGCCAATACGTCCTTTATAACGAATTTGAAAGTGGTGCAAAATATTGGGTTTTGAATAATTCAGATTATGTTCCTTCCTCTCGAATCAAAGGGTCACCTACTTCTTCTACTTTTTCTTTCGGTGGATCAAATCGCGGCCACTCATACCGAAAATCGAATTCAATCAACTTCAAACTTGATTTCACCAGCCAAGTAACCAACCGCCACGAAGTAAAAACAGGCGTCAACTTTCGCAGTGATCATTTGGACGAACGAAATTTTACCGTACTTTTTGATAATCAAGTTTACAGAGTACCCACTATTCTACCTGAGAACGACTCCCCTTCCCATAATTATTATAATAATACAGCCACATTTTTCTCAGGATATCTCCAGGATAAAATTGAGTATAATCACTTCATTACAAATGTGGGTGTTCGATTTGACGAATTCAAACCAGATGAAGATTTTATAACAGATTTCCTCAAACCGGATGGTGAAAAGAAAAAAGCATCCAATAAAACAATGATATCACCGCGGATTGGGGTTGCTTTTCCCATTACCGATAAAGGAATTCTCCATTTTTCCTATGGCCATTTTTACCAGATGCCGACGCTTCGTCGGTTATATAAACGGGGAAATTTTGGTGCTGGACTTAGACCCACCATTGGGTATGCCGATTTGAAGCCGGAAAAAACAGTCCTTTATGAATTCGGACTCCAGCAGCAATTGGCCCGTGTTTTAGCGTTTGAGATCAGTGCTTTTTATAAAGATATCCGAGACCTACTGGCCGTACAATCTATTCGATATGATTCTGAAAAATATGGCCCCTCCAATTATGCTATCTATATGAATAAGGATTATGGCAATGTAAAAGGGTTCACTTTTAGCCTGACAAAACGTTATGACCGTGTGACTAAAACTTCTGCATTCGTTGATTATACATACCAAGTGACTGAAGGTAACAGTGTCAATTCTGGCTCATTCTACTACAATGCATTATCCGGAGAAGAAGAAGAAAAACGGATTGTACCCCTATCCTGGGATCAGCGCCATATATTTAATACTACTGTATCAGTAGGAGATCCGGGGAATTGGAATTTGGGTGTTATCAGTAATCTCTCTAGCGGCTGGCCTTACACACCCAATGTCCCAAATGCCAACTATGTACCACTTCCAAATTCCGGAAGAAAGCCGTGGCAATGGCGAGTAGATATGCGTCTTCATAAAAATTTCAAAATGGGCAAATTCAATTATGTGCTTTATGCCAAAATCTACAATCTGCTCGATAGACGAAATGAACGCTACGTTTTCAATGACACAGGGCGAGCTGGCTACACCTATGTGTTTCAATCCACCCAAGAAACAAAAGGTTTCAAAGATCATTATGGCGAAACAGGTGTTCATACTTGGTCCGAATATCAAAACCGTCCTCAATATTATACATCACCCCGATCAATCAATATCGGTTTCTCTCTGGATTTTTAAACTGATGAAAAAACTTACTTCATTTTTATTACTTTTGGGATTGGCGCTTTCCACAATTTCTGCACAGGAAAAATACCGCCGTTTTTCAAAAGAATGGCGCGCTGCCGGCCCTGAAAAAGAATGGAATTCAGTTGAACATGAATATTTTTATCAATGGCGAGATAAACTTCGCGCCAAAAGAGCCAATGAAAATGCTGAAATATTAAGACGGCAAAAAGCGATTTTGAACGGCAATAAAATCACCACCGAAATATGGAACTACGGATCTATATCCAGCCCGGGAAACCGCGTAACTGATATTGTTTGGGAAGGATTGGGTTACGGCTATGAATTTGGTCCCTTCATTGGTGCTGAAATTCCAGTGGCACCGGGAAGTCATCAAGATGCATATATCAAAAAAGATGCCAATGGAGATCCTATTCTGAATGATGATGGAAATCCGATTTGGATGGCGAAGGCCATTAGTGATGGATTGGTTTCATTGGGAGGTGAAATATCCCCTGATGGTAAAATATTTTGGGGCTGGGAGCCCTTGGCTTACAACTCCCAAGGCGTTCCCTATGGTGATCCCAATAGTCCAAATATTCCAACCTCAAATGACGTTGACCGTGATGGCGACGGCAAACCGGACAGCTGGCCTGAAGGCTGGTATAATCCCAATTTAAAAAGCTATGTCTGGCCTGGCGCTCTCCGCCAAGGATCCTCCAATGCTGACCTGGAATCATTTTTTGTAGTGGATGACCGCAGCAACCAAGAATTTAAATATTATCCATTTGATAATGACTCAACAAAAATGGGGTTGGGCATCGAAATCGAATGTCGATATTATCAATGGTCTAATCCTATGGCAGAAGATGTGGTCTTTTTGATTTATAAGGTCACAAACAAAAGTAATAAAGATCTGAATGAAGTTGTGTTCGGCATGTGGGGTGACCCTCATATTGGCGGACCATCCAATTGGCAGGATGATTTGTCCTATTTTGATACAGATTTGAATATGGTATACGCCTGGGACGAAGATGGAAAATCTGATGTGGCTGGACGAAAACCAGGTTATTTCGGATATATTTTTTTAGAGAGTCCCGGTAATCCATATGATGGCAAAGATAATGATGGCGATGGTATGGTAGATGAAAGTCGAAACAACGGGATTGATGATGATGGTGATTGGGATTTAGATAAAGATGATGTTGGTATTGATGGTATACCCAACACCGGTGATGTGGGTGAAAATGACGGTATCCCCTCAGCGGGGAATGCATTTGACATCCGACAACCGGGTGAACCAAATTTTGAATGGACTGATTTGGACGAATCAGATATGATCGGCCTCACCAGTTTCGCTGCGCCGAATTTTGGTGGAAATAATCGCATCTCAAAAGATCACTATATTTACTCCACTTATATGACGCCAGGACGATACGACTCACTTAACTCTGAAGTAGCGGGAGACAATATATTTTTATATGGTTCGGGCAATTTCACTCTAAAGGCAGGAGAAGCACGACGATTCTCAATTGCCTTATTGGTGGGGAATAATTTTGATGACCTAACCCTAAATGCTAAAACAGCGCGGCAGATCTATGATACCAATTACCAGTTTGCTAAACCACCTGAAAAGCCAACCTTAACGGCTGTTCCGGGTGATCAAAAAGTAACGCTTTATTGGGATGATATTGCTGAATCCTCTTGGGATCCAATCTCTGAAGAATACGATTTTGAAGGATATGTGATTTACCGCAGCACCGATCCCAGCTTCTTGGATCAACAAAATATTACAGATATTAATGGGTCTCGGTTCCTTTTTGAACCACTCAAAACCGAAACAGGCGGTTGGGCCAAATGGGATTTGATTAATGAATATAAAGGTCCCAGTGATATTCCTTATGACGGGAGAGGCGTTGCCTATCATTTGGGTAATAATACAGGATTAATTCATTCATTCGTGGATTCCAATAATGTCATCAATGGTCAACGATACTATTATGCCATTTGTTCTTATGATCATGGAACTAAGATCTTGGGTATTGGACCCAGCGAATCATCCAAGACTATTACGCTAAATCCTGAAACCAACGAGATTTTCCTAGATATTAATACGGCGGCAGTTGTGCCCCGTGAACCGGCGGCAGGGTATACAAAAGGATTTGTTGCTGAAGATACAATCTCAGCATTTAAACATGTGGGTGGATTTGCTACGGGTGATTTTGCAGTAGAAATCCTTGATCCCATGGCAATTGAGGATACAAATACATTTCAAATTACTTTTTCCGCAGAGCCTACGCGCTACTCAATTGAGGACTTAAATCCCGTTATTGAAAACCGTACTGTTAAGAAAAACGTTTATATTACACTGAAAAAGAACCGTGTGAATGGCGAACGATTTATTTTAACAAAGGCTAGCGGAGCCGTGATGTCAAAAGGAAAGGATTACCTCCTTTTCCCAGAAGCAGGACAGGTGGTAGTTACAGACACATTAAGCTCAGATATTTCTGAGGGTGAGCAAGTCACTATTGAGTATACCCATTATCCGCTTTGGGAGAGCAAACAATTAAACAATGAAGAATCAAACCCGGTAATTGACGGTGTTAAACTTTATGTTAGGGACAAATCATTAGCCCTGAATGATAAAAAGTCAAAATGGATCGATGGTAGCACCGGGAATTACGCTGTTACTGTGGGGCCCTATGATGGAAAAGCATCCAATATGCGGGGAGCAGATTATGAGATCCGCTGGTTTAACGATATTGCCGATACCAGTTCACTTGGTACTGCAACTGCCCCATTCCAAATATGGGACGTGACCCATGGTATCATACCTTTCAAAAAGAAAATTGCTGTCCTAGATTATAAGATTAGAAATAAGACATGGGATTTCGGTGAAAGTGTGGTCATACTCGAAGAAGGAAACGGTATTAATGTTTCCTGGCAAATTGATTTTAATTCACCCCAAGATATAGTTGTCACCCATCCCATTGGAGGCGATATATATTATATTGCTACAGATCGGCCTTTTAAAGCAGACGATATTTATGAGTTCCAAACGGTAGCTTCAATTATTGACCCTCAATTAGCTACTGATGCTTTGGAAGATATTCGCGTTGTCCCAAATCCATATGTTGTTACGAATGTTCTTGAACCATTGGATAGGCAAAACCCCAGAGATCGTGGTCCACGAAGAGTATATTTTGACAAACTCCCCCACGAATGTACGATTCGGATATATACCACCACGGGAGAATTGGTGAAAGAAATTTTACATTCATCCACTTTTGATGATGGGCAAGAAACATGGGATTTAACTACCAAAGATAATTTCCCCATCGCTTATGGTGTTTATATCTACCATGTGGATGCTGGAAAACTGGGTGAAAAAATTGGAAGGATGGCTGTCATAAAATGAAACGCTTCATCCTCCTCTTATTTTTATCCTCCCTCATCATAGCCCAATTGGACAATACGGAGTCCATCACAAAAACTGGTACCACTGCAGCTCAATTTCTGAAAATTGGTGTCGATGCCCGAGCATCTGCTATGGGAAATGCCTTCACAGCAATGAGAGGTAATATTAGTTCGATGTATTGGAATCCCGCAGGGTTGGCATCGATTGACCGGATGGAAACTATGTTTATGAACAGTGATTGGCTTGCTGGTATCAATTTTAATTATGCCGCTTTTGCCATCAATTTAAAACGCGTTGGGGTAATCGGTTTCAGCATGACCAGCCTGACAGTCCCAGAGGATTTGGTACGCACAGTAGAAAAGCCAAATGGAACTGGTGAATTCTTTGATGCCAGTGACTTGGCTATGACTATAAGTTATGCCAGAAAGTTAACAGACCAATTTTCTATTGGTGGTAACATCAAATATATCCGACAAAGTATTTGGCATGCTGCCGCAACTTCTATTGCTGCCGATCTTGGCGCATTATTTGTGACACCTTTCAACGGTATTCGCCTTGGAGCCAGTCTTTCTAATTATGGATCTGATATGAAAATGTCTGGGCGGGATCAAAAGTTCAGCGTGGACCCCGATCCTGATAATGGAGGGAATGTTGAATTTGTTAATGCATCCTATGAAACAGATGAATTTCCTTTACCACTTCTATTCCGGGTGGGTCTCTCGGGTGAAATTATACAAACAGAAAAAATGAGACTCAGCTTTGCCGTAGATGCTCTACACCCCAACGACAATGTGGAATGGGTAAATGCGGGGTTTGAATATGCCCTGGCAGAAACTTTCTTTTTAAGGGGTGGGATGACAACTTTATTCCGTGAGGATTCAGAAGAAGGACTCACATTTGGTGGCGGAATCAATTATAGGGTTGGAGGATCCGCAACAATGCTTAAAATAGATTATTCTTATTCCGCATTTGGACGATTAAAAAATGTCCAGCGCCTTGCACTAGGTTTAAGATTCTAGGATATTCTCTACACTAACCAATAATATTTGTCAGTTTCTTACCCAAAAAAGAAACGACACACATATACCGCACTTATTATACCCACTGCATCTGCAAAAAGTCCCGCCATTAATGCGTGCCTAGTTTTGCGAATCCCGACTGACCCAAAATAAACAGCTAAAACATAAAAGGTTGTTTCTGTGGATCCAAACATAGTGGCTCCAATTTTTGCTATAAGTGAATCTGGCCCATGCTGGTTTATCAAATCGGTCAAAAGTCCTAAAGAACCGCTTCCAGATAACGGACGCATCAATGCCAAGGGAAGGTTTTCTGGTGGAAATCCTATTAAAGATAAGACCGGTGATAAAAAATTGAGTAATAAATCCAATGCACCAGAAGCACGAAACATTCCAATAGCTACCAATATGGCTACAAGATATGGTATAATCCTTACAGCAATCGTGAAGCCATCTTTCGCTCCTTCCACAAAGGATTCATATACTTTTACTTTTTTAAAAGCCAATCCATAAAAGGGAATTCCAACTAGAAGAAATGGAATAATGTATTTAGAAAATTCATTAATTGTAGTCACAAATGAATCAATCATGCATCACCCCTGCTCACGATAGAAAAACGATTTCGTTTTTCCAAAAATTTAACAGCGACTACAGCGGCAATGGAGGACATAGTAGTTGCCACGATTGTGGTAATAAAAATTTGACTAGAGAATGATCCCATCAAGGCAACTACTGTTGCAGGCAAAATTAATTGAACACTTGATGTATTCAATGCCAAAAACATTGCCATCGCATTGGTTGCTGTTTCTTTACTTGGATTTAATTCCTGGAGTTCTTCCATGGCTTTAAGTCCAAGTGGTGTGGCAGCATTACCCAAACCTAATATATTAGCAGACATATTTAAAACGATTGATCCTATTGCAGGGTGATCTTCAGGTACATCAGGAAAAAGACGAATTGTGATAGGCCGTAATCCCTTAGCGATTATTCGAATCAATCCCGATTCTTCTGCAATTTTCATAATACCCAGCCAGAGGGCCATAATTCCAATTAAACCAATTGCCAAATTCACCGCAACTTTCGCCATATCAATTGCCGCTTGAGTTACAGCATCAATATTCCCAGTCATGGCGCCGACAACCACTCCAATCAGCATCATTCCAAACCAAATGTAATTCAGCATATTTTCCTTAATTAACGAATGAATTTAAAAAAGTTAATGTTGGTGAAACAGAATTTGCTTCCAATTTTACCACGGTCGAAAGGGGAAGTGTCACCTGATATTTCCCATGCCCACATGGGAAATTAGATATAATTGGAATTTCCAATTCGCCACAAACATCCATAACAATTTCATCCGTTGATTTTCCAAATGCTATGTTCTGTTCTTTCATGTCCTTTAACTCGCCAATTATTAAACCCTTTATATTACTAAACATTCCCGCCTCTTTCATATGAATCAACATTCGATCGAATGCATATTTATACTCACCAATATCTTCCAAAAATAAAATGCTACCACTTGTATTTAATTGATCATTTGTTCCAATACGATTTACAAGAAGACACATATTTCCTCCCCAAATAGGCCCTTCTGCTATTCCAGGGATTAATGTCCTCATCTGTAAATCAGGTGGCGATTGGATGGTTACGGACTCCTGACCAAATAAAGTTCTTTCTAATTGATTAAAATTATAATTAATCATTCCGTTTTTAAAAGAGGTAAGCATGGGACCATGAAAAGTTATAAGCCCAGTTTTTTGGGTGATTGATAGTAGCAAAGCAGTGATATCACTGTAACCCATAAATATTTTCGGATTCGCTTTGATGAGATCATAATCCAAAAGGGGCAAAACACGATTAGCACCATATCCACCACGAGCACAGATAATCGTATCTATATCGGGATTGGCAAACATGCCATTGATATCATTCGCCCGTTGAGCAGGTGTTCCTGCATAAGTATTCTCTTTTAAAAATACACTTTCACCCAAAATAAGATTATAACCCTTTTCATCAAAAACGGAAACGGCTGTTTTTAGGTCGGATTCATTCATCCATGAAGATGGGCTGACTATTCCAATAGTACTTTTTGGTCTTAGAGCTGGTGGTTTAATCAACTGATAAAATATTTTCTATTGATACAGAATGTAAATGTGTATTAAACAAATCTGCGTTAAAATTAATATCTGATTTATTAAATGATTCTTCTTTAACAAATCCTTGAGAATGAATATACTTCCCATTCTCATTTGCAATGGCTATATGAGAGACTTTTCCTTTAACACCAAAAAAATGTAAATCTCCCATCTTGGCTTTATTTTTATCTATTAAACTAGAGATAAAATAGTTTGATTGATCTTTTGAATCCCTCGGCAACATGATACCAAATGCATGAAAAACCGTTTGAATTAATCCGGAGCAATCAAATCCCTTGGGGGATTTTCCACCCCAAAGATATTGGCATCCTAAAAAATTTTGCGCAAGAATTAACAGAGATTCTCTATCAATTTTATTTGGAGTTTGTCTTGTTTTACATGAAGTCCAACCTATAAATCCGTCGGGTAATGTTACCTTTAAACAGTCCTTTAATTTTTCTGTTTTTAATTGGTTACCAAAAGTTAATTCTCTCATGGGAATGGTTAGACCTTTGTCTTGGTAAACTACATGATTCAGATCATCACAGATATTATTTGAATCATAAATTTTATTTGAGATAATGCCGTAAAACCGATTTATCCATCCTTCATATCCATCTTCCTGACGGATTTTAACCCATTTTGGTACTTCGTCCAAAATCAAGCATGATTCGCCCAACAACGCTTGGGTTAAAACGCTTGAATCAAAATCATTATTGCTGTACACATTGGCGACACAGACGTTAATTGTAAAATAAGAATTCATATTTTTTAATATTTGCTTACCGATAATTTATGAATTGAGTTATCCAAATAGGGATAGATTATTTACAATATTTTCTTTTTGGTTGAAAAATTAAATTACTGACTAATCCAGCCGATTATCTCATTTAAATTTTTGAATACCGGCGAACCAGTTTTTTTAAGTCTTTCTTGGCTCATATGGCCATTGGACACCAATACACAATCAGCGCCAATAATTTCAGCCACTTCATGATCGTGAATTGTGTCACCAATAAATAAAACTTCATGGGGACCATAATGCAATTCATCCACCCAGGCCTTGCCTGCTGCTTCCTTCCCTTCAGCATAATGGTTGTCCTGGCCTATAATCTTAATAAAATAATCCCGAATATCATGATACTGCAGAATGTCATCCAGCATGAATTGGCTGGCGGCAGAAAGCAAGGATTGGGTAAATCTACGGTTTTTAAAATACTGCAATGCTCTTTGCGACCCTCTATGCAAATTCGGTTCATGATGCCGCGCCATATAATCTTTTATAAACTCACTACCGGAAATGGAAAAGGGTTCTTTTTCAAAATCAAAACCTAGCTTAATATAATAGTCCTTAACCGGAAAACAAAAATTGTCCAAAAACCACTCTTCAGTCATTTCTTTCATATTTCGTCGCCGCAAGACACCGTTCATAATATTGATACAAAAATGCCTGTCATTGAGTAATGTACCGTTCCAATCCCAAATGATATGTTTGTAAGCCATAATAGGTAATAAACCTGCGGGAGATTTATTAAAAAAGAAATAACTTTTCAAGTCATGTTAACAGAATTAAATCATTTGGTCGCATCATTACAAAAACGCCTTTCCAATTCACTGCCTGGACAAGAGGCGCATCAATTAGCCAAGGTTCAAAGCCAAACACCATTCTCTTTTTTTAATTCAATTGAAACACCAGTACCCGCTTCTGTTTTGATTCTTTTATTTCCTAAAGATAATGATATTCATTTTTTTCTCACCAAACGAACCGATGCCGTGGAGCATCACAAAGGGCAAATTTCCTTACCGGGAGGTGCCAGGGAGGATGGAGAACAACTCCAAGAAACGGCGATCCGTGAAACAGAAGAAGAAATTGGTGTCGATAAAAATATAATACAATTGGTAGGCGGTCTCACACCATTTTATATACCGGTAACCGGATTTATGGTCCATCCTTTTATAGGGTGGTGTAATAAAGAACCCTCTACAAATATTCAGATTGAGGAAGTAAATAAATTATTTACTGTATCTCTTTCAACTCTATTAGATGACCAAATATTTCAGTCAGAAAATTGGGAAATTCGAGGACAGGAGGCTATAGTTCCCTTTTATAACTTTGAAGGACGAAAAGTATGGGGAGTCACAGCATCAATCCTTTCGGAATTCAAATTGATATTAAAAGATATGAAGCTTTGAAATTTTTATGACTCACCATTTTAATAATGACTTGGTTTTGTCAAGTTAAGCAAAAAGCATTTCATAGAGATTTCTATCGATTAATTTGAAATCCATACTAATAATATGTAAATCCCAACAGTCACACTCATAATAGCAATGGATGCTTTATTTGCAGATGCCCATGGTGTCATATCAACTGGAGCCGGATCCCGTTGATCACTGATGGCAATTTCCTCGGCAGTCTTCGGATTAAGCTTCCCAATGATCAACATAACCAATACAGATGCCATAAAACTAATGAAATAACCATGGAGCCAATGGAGATCTCCATCACTATTAGCGAAGAATTCAGGTACATCCTTGATATTGATGAATGTAAAAAATGCGTAGGCTGCCATACCCACAAACATCCCCAATTTTGCCGCGATTGCAGGTACGTGCTTGGTGGTAATCCCTAATAGAAAAATCCCGATAATTGGCACACTGTACAACCCATTCACTTTTTGAAGATATTCAAAAATCGACTGCATTTGATCCAAGAGTGGTGCAATAAAAATCGATGCAACTGCCAAAGCGATCCCAAACTTTTTACCTGTAGATACAATTTGCTCTCCACTGGCCGTTTTGTTGAAATATCCTTTATAAAACTGAAGAGAGAATAATGTTGAAGCACTATTCAATGCAGAGTTGAAAGAACTCAAGATGGAGCCCATCAATACGGCGGCGAATAATCCCAATGACCAATCGGGTAGTACGTGTCGAACAATTGCCCCATAGGCCTGATCCTGTTTAACAATCGTGAGGTCAGTCATGTGCAATGCGATAATCCCCGGGAGGCAGAGCATTAACGGTCCCACCAATTTCATTGCAGAGGCAAAAAGAACACCTTTCTGCCCTTCGGCCAAACTTTTGGCCGCCATGGCCCGCTGAACGATCACCTGGTTCGTTGACCAGTAAAATACTTGAATGAACATCATACCAGTGAACAAAGTTGGCCAAGGGACGGAAACTACATTCCCATCACTATTCAAATTGGTCAGAGGCGTAAGGTATTGGGGGTTATCTCTGGTGAGAACGGCCAACCCAGAAAAGAATGAGCCGTCTCCCAATGCTATCAAAGCCAAGAATGGGATGGTTAATCCACCGATCAACAGCCCTACACCATTAATCGTATCGCTGACGGCTACTGATTTCAACCCCCCAAAAATGGCATAGGCGCTTCCCAAAATACCAATCGTTCCCACCACGAGCCATAAGGGTAAATTCAGATCAAACATACCGATCAATGCCAGGGATCCCGTGTAAAGCACCACTGGAAGCAGTACGGTCACATATCCGAATAAAAATAAACCCGAAACCATAGATCGGGTGGTTTTATCAAATCGCTTTTCCAAAAACGCCGGAGTGGTGGTAAATCCACTGGCAAGATAGCGAGGTAGGAAAACCAAGGCCGTGGCAATCATGGCAAATGCGGCCAAGGCCTCCCAGGCAATACCAACTAAAGCCTTATCCCCAAAAACAGCGCCGTTCAACCCAACAAGTTGTTCCGTGGATAAGTTGGTCAGTAATAATGATCCAGCTACAACAGGCCAGGCTAAAGCACGTCCACCGGTAAAATATTCTTCTGTGGGATTATCAGACTTCTTCATTTTACGAACAATCTGAAATGTAAAGTAGGCAACTGCACCTGTGGCCAAGATAAAGGATATGATTGAGATTGTATTCATTTTATGACACCTTATTTTTAACTATTTTGGGACTGAGTAAACCATTTAATGTTAACGAATTATGGTTATTTTTTCTTGAATGGTTTTATTACCATCATCTAAAGTCAGAAAATAAATCCCGCTAGATACCTGTCGTTTCCTTGAAGAAGTTCCTAACCAAATCACCTGATTTTTCCCAGGTATACTGCGTCTTTCAGTAGCCCAAACTTTTTGCCCATTTATATTATAAATAGCAACAATAATCTGGGTATTGAAGAGGGATTCATACTCAATTTTTAATTGATTAGACATTGGATTTGGATAAATCTGATGGCTAAAGGATATTAATCCATTCTTTGCTTCATTAGATTCTATTTTCAATAGCTTTAGATTTGCACCAGTACGATTAACTCTTACTGTGAGCATTTGCTTTCCTTTGGGTAAAAAAGCCTCTCCCAATACTGTATCTTTCCAAATTTGGTTGTCACCTGTATTTGGAAAACCTATTGCATTAATGATTTTTTCTTGATCTATGAATATTTCAATAGAACCATTATTTGTTTCAGAAGCTGTCCGAGCCGAAAAAGAATACTGTCCTTCCTTAATCACATTCACCGTGTAATTCATAAATTCACCTGGTTGCGTCCAGCCTACATTATACGGGATTAATGTTGTATCAGTAGACCGTTCAATATCCACACCATCATTACGATAACTCCAGCCTGAGTTACCTCCACTGGTTTGATCTCCAACTCCTGTCCGCATATAATCATAATCCATGTACGATACACCCAAAGCACCTAAATCATAATCAGCAAATGCAATTTCCCCGGGGATAACATGATTTTTAAATGGTCTACTTTCTTTTCGATAACTTTTTTCCAACAAGGAAGAAATAACACCTCTTCTTATTTCGCAATTTTCTAACAGTAAGCCTTCCGCCATTTCCATTAACCCAGAAACGCAAATGTCTTGGCTGGGCTTAGGTGTTTTCCCATCCCAATAGTCTAAAATTCTACGATAGTTTTTTGTGAGAGGTACTGAAGCAATGGTTGTAATTGTATCATATTTTTTATACGTCCACCAATTCCAACCAATTCCTTTCGATTCAACAAGATCAATTACTCTTGCCCACCACTCATTAGAGTTTTCACCAAATTCACCAAGCCAAAGAGGTGTATTTGTTTGGTTGCTTAAATTTAAAAGATATTGAATAGTACCTATGGTAACATCATTCCAATACTTGTGAAACGACCATACCATGTTACTGTCAAAAGGTGGTGATAAACCTCCAAAGCTTGTTGAATACCAGTTTCCATTAACAAAAATGATATGATTATTATCATACTTCCTTATACGATTTCGTATTCTAACATGTAAATTTCTATTTTCCTTATTGCCCATATTATTAGGTAGGACTGGCTCATTAATAAGGTCATAACCACCAATAGTTTCTTCATTGCTATACCGTTTTGCAATTTTTCCCCAGATTTCAATTAAGTGGTCTTGATTCTCTTTTTTCGTCCAAAGTTCTGCTACCCCATGTGCATCCGCAATTTCCCCAGGGCTTTGGCCACCTGGGGCAGCATGCATATCTAAAATAAGATACAGTTTATATTTCTTACACCAAGATACTAAACTATCAATTATGGTGAATCCTTTTTCAATATATTCGCCTTTTGAAGGGCTAAAATTCTTATAATGCATGGGGAGACGAATTGAGTTAAATCCCCAATCTGCGATTGCTTTTATATCCTGTTCTTGAACATAATTCTTCTCAAATTTTTCATAAAACTCATTGGTTGATTCCTCACCGACTAAACTCACTATTTTTTCTCTAATCGTAGTAGGAGAACCTGATCCAGGTATTTGGAACATATATCCTTCAGGGACTAACCAACCTCCCAAAGCAACACCTCGTAATACTACTTTGTTTCCATTGCCATTTATAATGTTGGTATTAGATGTTTGGAGAAACCCCTGACCAAAACCAGAGGAAAATGAAATTACTAATAAAACAAAATGAAGATTAATTCTTTTGTTTTTTGTAAATACGAACATAATCGACTTTCATATCTTGAGGAAAAATAGTGGTATTATCGGGAGAGCCGGGCCAATCTCCGCCCACGGCGACGTTGATTAATAGATGAAATCGCTGATTGAAGGGCCAGGTTTTATAATCATTTTTCTGATCATTTACAAATGTGAAGTATTGTTGATCGTCAATTAAAAAATCAATGCGATCTTCATACCATTCAATTGAATAAACATGAAATGAATCTTTTACTTCAGAAAGAACTTTTGTCTTAGTTCTCTGCGTACCAATTTTATGATTATAGGATTCTGTGTGGACCGACCCGTGGACTCTTCCTTCATCATGGCCAACATGTTCCATAATATCAATTTCACCACTTTTTGGCCATCCACCATAAGTCCAATCAGTTGGAAGCATCCAAATAGCTGGCCATATGCCTTGGCCTAACGCAAGTTTGGCTCTTACATCAATACGTACATATTTCCAATCTCCTTTACCAACAGTACGTAATCGCGCCGAGGAGAAATACCTTAAATTATTTGCTTCACCAATTCCAGCCGCTTCAAATTTGGCTTGTATATGTAGTATTCCATCTTTTATGATTGCATTGGAAGAATCATTCGTATAGTATTGCAGTTCATTGTTACCAAAGCCATGACCACCAACCTCATGGCTCCATTTATTTATATCTAAAGAAAAGCTATCAAATTCGTCATGCCAAATAATATTCCACCCATTCCGATCCCATTCATTTGATTCTTCAATATCCTCCACTCCCTCTTGGGACGTGCAACCGGAGAAAAAGAAGATTAAAAGCCAAATTGGTTTCATTTAACTATGCTCATTTCTTTTGATTTATTCAATATCTTCCCAAAAATATGTCAATATTTATATTATTTGAGTAATACCACTTTTTGTGTAGAATTAATTTTGTTAGACATCATTTTTATAAAATATATACCACTTGGTTGTCTACTTCCGTCCCAAGTTATTGAATATTCACCTGCTCTATGATATTCGTTAAGTAATTCTTCAATCTGCCTACCATAAATATCGTAAACCGATAGATTAATGATATTACTATTACTTAAAACATAATCAATCTTTGTTGATGGATTAAATGGATTGGGATATGCAGGTAAAAGTTTAAAAAGCTCAGGTATTGGTTCTGGTGAAGCTACGCTAAGCGGGTTGGAGTTTACATAAATTTCGTATTGCCGGATTTCTGTCTGTCCCGTACCATAGACCACTTCATTGCCCAATTCAAAGTCGGCAAAATATTCGTCAGAATTCAGCATACCTTGACTGACCAAGTGATCCACAAAATGGTGAACTCCCAAAACACCGTTGTACTGGGGTTCTGCTGATAAAAATGCGAAATAGGTCCAGGAATCCCAATCGGCCCGGTAAAGGTTATAGTCAAGACCATCAAAGGTAACCGTACCGATAATATTTCCTGCAGGACCAATAAGATTGTTATCCATCCAGATCATTACTTCGGTGGTAATTCCTGTTTCAGATGACATTGAATCAGTAGTTACCCAGAATTCGAAGGCCAAGTTGTACGATCCTGTAGCTACCATATCCAGGTCATAGGCCACGTAAAATTCATCCAAGTTTTGGATCTTGATCGGTAGTGCCGTATTTGTGGAACTGCTGCTCCAAGGTTTTTTGCCAAACATCACTTCCGGGTACGCCTTGACATTCGAACTGCCACCGGGCCAATCCCAATTCCAGCCAAAATGTATATCATCACCAGATCCAGTCCGATAGATACACTGGGTGAAATCAGTGATGTTGCCCTGACCCCATACATTATTTTCTACCAAATAACTCCCAATTGTAAACTGGGACCAGCCATTGCAGTTATAAGTCGTATCCTGAGCTCTAGTCAGCGCTAATGAAAAAAATAATAATGCAACTTTCATGAATTTCCCCGGTCGACTGTAAACCTGGGGAAGAATTAGCCAGTTGTAGAAAAAAAGAAAAAGAAATCTCATTTTAAAAGGGTGATTTTTTTATGGAAATAATGCTCTCCATTAAAAGCCCGAATAAAATATATACCACTTGGTTGTCTACTTGCGTCCCAAGTTATTGAATATTCACCTGCTCTATGATATTCGTTAAGTAATTCTTTATTCAATATACCATTAATATCGTAAACCGATAGATTAATGATATTACTTTTACTTACAACATAATCAATCTTTGTTGATGGATTAAATGGATTTGGATATGCAGGTAAAAGTTTAAAAAGCTCAGGTATTTCACCTTGATTGGTTGATATGCCTAAATTATTCCTGAATATCCTGATATAATCAATTTCCATTTCACTTTCAGTAAAACTTGAAGTAATATTTGACTCTATAGCGATATTTAATAATAAATACATTTTGGAATCAAAAGGCCAAGTATCCGAATTTTTTGTTGCGGGATTATAGGTGTAATGAACATTACCATCCACACTAAACACCATTTTCTCTTCTGACCAATCAATCGTATATATATGGAACTGAGTTGTAGCAGTATTTATATATTGTCCTCCTAAATTGACCGTACCTCCGTGACTCGAAGGGGTATGAATAGCACTTTGAACATAATTTTGATTAGAGCCCCAATGTTCCATTAAATCCACTTCACCACAAGCAGGCCAAGAAGTGGTGCCAAAACCTTTGGTCTGCCAGTAAGCTCCCGGTTCCTTAATATTTTTCCCTAACATCCAAATGGCGGGCCACGTTCCAACACCTTTTGGGAGTTTTGCTTTAATTTCCACCCGCCCATAGCCGAATGCATATTTTGAGTTTAACCTTGCCGATGTATATTGTTTAGTATGTCCCTGATTAGTATAGGTTTCTTTCTTCGCAACGATCTTTAAGGTACCATTACTTACATACGAGTTGTCTGTACGGTTGGTATAATGTTGTATTTCACCATTATACCAACTCGAGCCATTGGGAAACTGCGTTTGATGGAACCAATGCACTGAACTAATTGGGCCAGTGGGACCATTAAATTCGTCAGACCATACCAATTTCCAATCCTGAGAGAATCCAAAACTGATAGTAAAAATATAAAATAGTGCAATATTTTTTAGACCACTATACAACAAACTCTCCATTGTTAATTAATTTTTGAACCATAATCTATATAACTATCATTAGTGAATGATGGAAAACTGGGTACAATAACTGGGTAGGGTACATTACCCTGTGTTACAAACATATCAATGCTTGATATTTTAATTGATTCAAACAATTTCATATTGATTGAAATTTGGGGACTATACTTTTTTTGCAAATTATCAATAATCGGTTTCATTAAAATATGTTGTTCTACACTATCTGACTGGGTACTAATCAATAATTTAGCAGATTGATATGCAGTAAAACTATCTGCCCAAAGAGATTCATTTAGATATATAGTATTAGTTTTGTCGAGGCCTAGTTCATAAGCCTTTTTTGTTAAATAATGATCTTGGATAAAATCCACAATTGCCAATTTAAATTGATGTGAAAATTCTGATTTATTCATTTTCTTTTTTCTAAATACAAGGGGATGCGATGCTATATTTTTTTCAAAATCTTTAACTGTCCAATTATCTCCGCTTAAAGTAAAGAGGACCAAATCTTTATATTTTTGATTCATTGGCTTTATATCTTCTAAAGATAAAAATTCTCCCGCCTCAAATAATGCATTCGATATTGCAGTTTCTTTTTCTTCTCGGGAACGAAAAAATTGGTCGCGAATAGCATTCGCATAAGGAAAAAATACATCTTCATTGAGTTTTATGTTTTTCCCTTTCATAATATTTTTAATAAAAGATTTATAAATTAATTTTCCTTTTCGTTCTTTAAGTGTATTAATCACTTTTTCTCTTCTATCAATGTTACCTTGTTCAGATAAATCCATACGATCTGTCCACCCATTTACCTCCATAATAAATGCTGACCCATCATCCAAAAAATATGGCCCTATAACCTGTCCTTTTTGAATTTCATTATTGAATAATCTATCACTGATAAATGGATCATTATTATCTATCCAATTCACATCTCTATTCGGAATATTCCCCTCAAAGTTAACAGAGTAAATATCATTGAATGACATTCCTTCATCTATGGCTCTCTTTACTGAATCAGCGAATGCTCCTCCTGGAAAAGAAAAGTAATTAACATGATATATACGGCCCGCCATTTTAAAAAAATGATTAATTTCATCATCTTTTAACAAAACTTTATTGTGACCTTTTTCAAAATAAAGTAATTGTCGCATGGCTTGTTCTTTTCGCCCTTTTAAAAAAGTATTAAGATTATCAGAATTTATTTGATTATTAACTGACTCTGACTCAATTGCCAATAATTTTTCAGCAATAAGATTATTTAAGATTATTTTTTTATGAAGGTATTGATTACCACGGCAATAGTCTGGACGGAGGGTGTATTCAGTACGATTCAAATAATCTTGACGGGTGATCAAACGATCCCCAATCTTTGCTAGAATTTCTAACTGATTATCTGATGATAATTTGGTTTGGCACCCGATTATAAAAATCAGAACATGGATAAGATAGCGGAGATGCACCTTTGAATTTATTAAAATGCAATACTGATTGTATAAGAGTTTAGACCACCAAAAATATCCATAGATCGGTGAGCATAATCAATTTGAAAAGATTGATTCCCCATAAGGTTAATTTTTAAACCGCCACCATAAGTCATTCCAAATTGAGAATCAGGCATATATAAAGATTTATATCCCGATCGGAGATACAGGCTACCCATGCCCGCCATACGGAATTCATATTGACCCCCCATATTAATATACTCTGCATTATTATTGGGATGCACTGCATCAACGGCAATTGTGAGTCGATGTAATTCTGAATATATGGGTTTTAGACCAATACCAATTCTAAATAATAAAGGCAATTCCCATTGATTTGGTCTAAACTGGCCAGGTACATCAGCATAGTTCCCATCTTCATAAGGTGAAATATCTATAGGATTTAATAAATCAATACCATCATATTTTAATCGAGTTCCATAATTTGAAATACTCATTCCAATCCTAAGGCCATTTTCTTTATTACCAGTTGGAGATAAAAATTTAGTGTTAACAATCGCACCAAGATCTAGTGCAAAAGCCTTTGCCGTAGAATGCCATATTTTCGAATTAATTAATTTTGCTGATACCCCAAAAGAAAACCATTGTACAATTTTACGTGAGTACGTTAAAGCAGCACTAAATTCATTCGCAGCGAATTGCTCGCCAGTCCCCTCCTGCTGAGCCATGGTTGTTACTTCCATATCTCCATAACCCATATGAGTCAAACTAAAGGCAAAAGTCCCTAAGCGTTTTACATGAATCGTTGAACCAATAAACATCATATTAATATCAAGAACCCAAGGCTGCTTCATAAAAGCATTTTCATTCCGCTCCACAAACGCCAATGCAGCAGGATTCCAGTAAACCGATGTTGGACCATCTGCAAAAGTGACTCCGGCATCGCCCATAGCTGCATTGGCACTGCCCACGCCAATTTCAAGAAAATTAACAGCTGTTGAGCCATACCTATATATATTTTGGGCAGACACAATGTTTAAAGTAAAAAATAAAATGATTATCTGAAAACGTCTCATTTAATTACCGCAAACTTTCCAATTTTCTGATCGCCAGTTGCCAATGCTTCAATATGAAATAGATACATTCCCGCTGCAATTTCTAATCCTTCCCGGGTGAGCATATCCCAATGGACAACTCCTTTTTCTGGTGAATTATTGATAACAATCTCATCTACTAAAACTCCGCTTATTGTAAATATTTTAATTAGAGCCTGAGCGGGGACATTTGTAAACATTAAACTGCGACGTTGATTTAAAAACTGATTTGATACAGCCGGTTCCATCACATTGGTTGCCACATAAGGATTAGGTACAACCCGAATATTATCCATCGTTTTGGAAAGGGAATCAGCATTAATACCATCATAAGAATTAATTGTGAACGTTAAGTAATCATCTTTCCAGAATGGTCTAGAAAATTTGACTCGAAAAATATCGTCACTTTTGGGATAGGTTGCTGTGGATGCTAAATTAAAATCTATAACAAAAGCAGTTCCAGCCCACTTACCATCATTGCGCATTCCACCAACAATTATTTTATCTTCAGATTTGTCAAAAACACCGTTTTTATTTACATCATGTACCACCATATCCATGAGGACGTGGCTTCCATCCGGCTTTAATAAAGTTTCATTCTTAACATAGAACCCAAATG
>Ga0257123_1000094_pt1 | contig 82152 bp, 26 predicted proteins | sample SI106_135metaG_FD_190185 | JGI IMG/M metagenome (GOLD analysis project Ga0257123, IMG submission 190185) | Marine microbial communities from Saanich Inlet, British Columbia, Canada - SI106_135 | ecosystem: Environmental > Aquatic > Marine > Inlet | place: Canada: British Columbia | collected...
AAGGTTCGTTGAAAGCTTCTTCGCAAGAAGAATTCGATCGCAAGATCGAGAGAAACCCCCTGGTTCGCCAGGGGGTTTTTTAATGGAATAAAGAAATCGGGGATTTCTGGAAGAGAGGAGAGAGAAGAGGGAAGAAAGAATAAAGTATGAGCCCGCCATGAGGGCGGGGGATGGGTCCCCGGGTCAATCCCCAACGGTGTTTAGTTAAGGCAGTCGGTATCTGTATTGGTTCTAGCCCTACAGTACCTTCCGTCATCTTCGGGCTTGACCCGGAGATCCATGTTCCCGCCGTAATGGCGGGATCTAACCTCATTGCAATGGGTCCCCGGGTCAAGCCAGAGGACGACGAGTTCAGTCCTGTAGATAATGCCAGTATTCTGGATCGCGCGATCAAGTTGCGGTATGACAAATGGGGCACGATGACACCAGGGCCGAATGCCCAGTTCAATTAGCCCGAGGCGAAGCCAAGGGATTCATCAAATCTTTAAGAAATTGTGAATCGAGGCCCGGAAATTTCGGATGGCCTTGGGCGAGCGAAAAGTCCTCTGCCTGCAAAGACGACGAAGAACGTAGTGTAGCTACGTTCGAGGAGGATGAACAGAGCAGTGGGCTTTGCAGCCGTCCGGGGACTCCGAAATTTCCGGGCCTCGGTTCACCGGATTCCCTCAAGTATTATTCGCTCTTGTAGGTTCACCAGCTCATCCCCTTCTTCGCTGGTAGCTACTAGCTTGCATATGGCGCTTTTTTTTCCCGCTCGCTCAATCGTGACGCTGACCTCGCCTTCTTCTCGGGGTTGGAACTTATAGATTTGTTTGAGAGTCTCCGTCATTCTTGAGATGGTATTTCCAGACCAGCGATAGGAAACCGGTTCCAGCCTTGGCATTCCATTCTCATCGAGGGAGGCCAGGTTGAGCATCAAGGATGCAGTGGAGGGTTCAAACTTTGAAGCAGAGCGTAGGTCTCTTCTCAACGCTACCAGAAAACGATGGGCACTTTGATGTGCAGATTGTTTTTTCTCAGCCATACGGGCTTGCCGGGTAGAGGTACCCAGCATGAAAAAGAGGGTGCCAAAAATAACGACCATCAGACCACCCACTACCACTACCTCTATCAGGGTCACTCCTCGTCGCAATTTATTCCTCCTTATAGACTTTCTTCACGAATGGGGAAACCATTGCTCTAAGTACCGCTTCATAGTTTCCGGTAAAGATAATCTCGCTTCCTAAATCTACCTTCACAGGGCTTCTCAAGACCAGGTAATCACTACTGCCGCCGATAATTTCAAACTCGGGATTTTTCAAGGAAGAAGGATTAGTATCCTGTCTCCCAAGATCTACCAGCACGTGGAATTTTCCTTTAGTACCTTCAAAGTCTACAACTTCACCGAAGGCATTCTTGGACCTTTTTCCTCCGTAGGGTTCCCGAGATTTTTCAAGACACTCAAGCACAGAACCGATCAATCGAAAAGAATCCGTCTTTAAACCCTCAAGAGGCTGACCTGTACCTGGCTCCCTACCTAGAAAAAGAGCCTCTCCAATTCTGACCTGGTTCAGGCCGCATAAATCACGGCTCAAAGCCTGGTTGAGTACAGCAGAGTTTCCAAATGAAACCGTCTTAAAGTGGATTTGAAACTCCCCTTCCAGGCTTCTTTTCAGCGACAGAAATTGATCAAGAAAGGCCTGAGAAGGAAGAATACCTCCGAAGCAGGCCATATTTACGCCTATCCCCTCCAGATAGAGAGACCCCGCTCCAAGTACAAAGCGCATCAAACCGGGGAGTTCCTTGGGAAGTGCGCCTTCACGCAGATCTCCCATTTCGACCATAAGCAGGACTCCATGCGAAGTTGAAGCATCGCCAGCAGCACGATTAAGGGCTGCCAGGGTTTGTAATTGGGATTGCATACTCCATGAACAGGTCTTGACCACCTCTTGGGCTTCCCCTGGATGTGAGATCCTTAAAAGTCCTAATTCTGCACTAATACCTGCCTGGCTCAGTCGTTGAAGATTTTTGATACGGGAATCTCCTAATCGATTGATCCCCTCTTCGCATATAGCCCTGGATATACGGGTGTCTCCGCACACCAGTTTAGTCACCCCGAGAACCTCGATACCCAACTCGTTGAGACCAGCCGAGATTGCTTTGGCGTTGGAGCGAATACTCCCAAGATTGATCTCAATTCGGGGAGTAGACATCAGGCTGAGGGATTCCAGAAGATGTCCTCGACTGAATTTCGTAGATTTTCAAAGCGGGCCAAAACAAATAGAAGATCGGAAAGACGGTTTAAGTAAGGAATGACCTGCTCTGAAACCTCGTCCTCTCTCGATAGTGTCAGAACGATCCGCTCGGCACGCCTGCAAACGGTACGCCCGATGTGGAGCATTGAGGCACCCTTTGTTCCCCCGGGAAGGATGAATTCCTCTAAGGGAGACAGCTCCTCCTGGCAGGTATCGATCATCTCTTCGAGCCTTTTTACATGACGCGGCTCAATCTGCGGTACAGAATACTTCTTCTTATCCTCTTCAAGCAGACAGAGATCAGAACCAAGGTGGAATAGATCATTTTGTACCTCCTGCAGCCAGTTCTTAATCTGCGAGTCGGTGCATTCACAGTGGGCGGCCCCCAGGACTGAGTTGAGCTCATCCACGGTCCCGTAACCCTCAATTCTCAGAGAATCCTTGGGGATTCTTTGTCCGCCTCCAAGCCCCGTGGTACCATCATCGCCGGATCGTGTATAAACTTTGGTTATTCTAGGCATTTGAGTTCAACTTTCGTGAATGTTAAAGAACGGGCCATTCTACCCGAGATACTAATCCCATGAAAATCGAAGAATTTCTCAGAACATTCGGACACTATCTAACAGACGTTCCTGAAGCCTTTCCATGGTTTGTTGCCTTGCTTTTAGGGACGGGAATCCTCGTAACCCTACGCTTTGGGTTTATCCAATTCTATAAACTTGGCCACGCTTTCCAGGTTATAGCAGGTCACTTTGATGATCCCAATGAGAAAGGAGATGTGACCCATTTCCAGGCTCTCACGGTAGCCTTATCGGCCACGGTTGGAGTGGGAAACATCGCTGGGGTTGCCCTTGCCATCCATGTCGCCGGACCAGGAGCCCTATTTTGGATGTGGATGACTGCCTTCTTCGGAATGGCTCTTAAATACGTGGAATGTACGCTTTCCATGAAATACCGCATTTTTGACGAAGAGGGTGAAGCGGCCGGCGGACCCATGTATTACATCGAGAAGGGACTGGGATGGAAATGGGCCGGAATGGTCTTTGCTTTTTGCGCAGTGATCTGTTCCTTTGCTACGGGCAATATGAACCAGTCCAATACCATTGCCAGCGTAGTCTCTGAGAGGGGGCTGCTGAGTCCATACATTGTAGGAGGTATCCTGGTTTTCATGGTTGGATTTGTCATCATTGGAGGGGTTAAGAGAATCGCCAGTGTTACTGACAAACTACTTCCTGGTATGGCTTTTATCTATTTTGGAGCCGCATCTCTCATCTTAATCCTCCATATAGATCAGATTCCGGCAGTCATTGCCCTGGTTTTCGCTAATGCCTTCAATCCAACTTCGGCTTTTGGCGGAACGGCAGCGGGCGCATTTACAGCAACCATGCTTTACGGGATCAAGCGCGGACTCTTTAGCAATGAAGCAGGACAGGGCTCCGCTCCTATAGCCCATGCCAGCGCTAAAACCCATGAACCGGTACGAGAAGGCGTGGTGGCCATGGTGGGTCCGTTCATCGATACTCTGATTATTTGCTCCCTAACAGGATTGGTTCTGCTGGTCACGGGGGCGTGGAATACTCGGTTTGAGGGTGAGTATGCTCCTTCAAGGGTTGTTATCGCATCTGAAATCAAGGCTGGAATTCCCCAGACCATCAATGGACCGGTTGAGCTCAAAGATGGGATTCCCCAGGGGTTTGTGATGGAACTCAATCATGCATCCATTGAAGATGCTGTGGTATTGAAGGATTCCCAACCTTATTCAGGTATTTTGGAGAGCCGCGAGGGATATCTTCAGGCTCCCGATGAGAGTTTTCATATCAAGGGAAAGGCATTGCTAAATGGTGCTCCGCTAACCACCAAGGCTTTCGAGGTCGGCCTATCGAAACTGATTTCCTGGGGTTCGTGGATTGTAGAGATCTCTGTTTTTCTTTTTGCTTTTTCAACCATTATTGGCTGGAGTTATTATGGTGACCGAAGTTTTGAATACCTGTTTGGAATTCGCTACCTCGTGATCTATCGATTACTCTACCTCGTCTTTGTTTTCATCGGGGCTATCATTGCTCTAGACGTAGTATGGATGTTTGGTGATATCGCGCTATCACTCATGGCCATTCCTAACCTTATTGCGATCATCTTTCTGCATGGAAAGGTTCTTGAAGACACAAAGGAATATTTTTCTAGGAAGCACGTGCCCCTGAAATAGGAAAACCTGCCCGATCTACTTCACCTCTCGATCCGGTACCAGGATCGAGAGGAAGAAAAAAAGGATCGCGGAACTTCCAATTCCGTACCAGGCGGCATCGAGACCAAGAGAACTCAACCCTGTCGGAAGTGTAATCGTTCCGGTTTGCAGTAGAACCGCAATCCCTCCCCCGCCTAACATAGCTCCAAAGGCCCCCGCTGCACTCGACCTCGGCCAGAAATAGGCTCCAAGAGTAGGTATGAACAATCCAGATACCATGAATGCGTAGGCGTACATTATTACATCAAGAACCAGCTTAAAGCGTGCTGCGATCAAAACTGCCAGAACTCCCACCAACAGGGTCACGACCTGGGATAATCGAATCCGTTTCTCAGGAGACATTTTCCCTAATAGGTGCCTCTCTCCCACATCATTGACAAAGTTCCCGGACGCAGCCATAAGACAACTATCAGCGGTTGACATGATGGCTGAAAAATAAGCGGCCAGTACCACCCCGGCAACTCCAATGGGAAGAGAGTTTTGGATCAGTAGCGGGACTGCCATCTCTGATTCGGCTCCGGGAACCAGTACTCGAGCACACATTCCAAGAAAGACCCCTGTAAAAGCCATAATGGGGTACTCGAACAGGCCGGCGATAAACCAGGCCTTTTTGGCCTCACGTTCATTGCGGCAGGCATACATTCTCTGGTACAGCGTCATGCCCACCAGCCAGATCGGAATAATTGTAATCATCCAGTTAAGAAATTTAACCATGGAGATATTTGTGAGTGAAAAAAACTCGGCAGGAAGAGCGGCCTGCATAGCACCTAATCCCCCAATTTTAATGAGAACCACTGGGACCGTGATGAACAAAAGGCCAACCATAAGTATGATCCACTGAATAGTATCAGTGTAGATGACTGCCTTGAGTCCCCCTACCACGGTGTAAAGAACTGTAATGGTTCCGATGAGAACCAGGGAAAACTCCATGGGACTTAGACCGAAGGGAGCCGAGGGAAACAGGGTCGCCGAGGCGAGTTTGGCACCGGCCAGAACCTGACCCCCGGTGAAACCCAGGTAGCCTATTCCCGAGATCAGAGCAGCCAACAGAGCTACACGATTACCATAACGATAGCGAAGAAAGTCCGGATAGGTGAACATGTTCTGACTTACATCTATCGCCTTTATTCTTGGTATGATCAGAACAGCTGAAAGCCAGGCTCCCACAAGTCCTGTGAAAAGGAGCCAGGTACCCGATAGGCCCATAACAAAGCCTAATCCTCCCAGCCCAATTGAAAATCCGCCGCCTACATCAGTAGCCACGATGGAGAGTCCCACGTGATGGGCAGGAATACTTCTTCCACCAACGTAATAGTCCTCCGAGCTCTTATTCTTATGAAAATGATAGAACCCTATTGCCAGAACTCCAAGCATATAGAGAGCAAAAATGAGGTAATCTAGTACAGACAAATGATCTCCCCAGGCTTAGATGTCGAGTCTCTTCACCCAGATATTCATGTCTTCGTAGTGCCCGAAAATGTCGCAATTGTTGATCAGCCGCCCGCTGAACTCATAACCCAGTCGAAAGAAGGCGCAGTTCATCCCAAAGCTTGGGGCCCTGGCAAGGGTATAGGCTGTCATGATTCCCTTCTTCTTCAGATCTTTTTCAAGCTCCATGAGAAGATGCTGCATAATTCCTCGGCCCTGGGCGCTTGCTACGGTCGCGCAGTCCGTCATCTCGGCATTGGAATGCTTAACACTGATTTCCGCCGATGCCGCCGCCACACTTTCGCCCTTGACTCTGGCTATCTGGTAGATGACGTTTCTGTCCATGGTAGCGCTAATGTAGTCTGGATTCGTGAGCGGAGAAGGATAGGTTTCAAATACATCTCGATAGATCAAGACCAATTCAGGGATGTCATCTTTGCTTGCCTGGGTGATTTCAATATCTGGGTCAAGTTCCCTGGTACTCTTGAGTGGTGTCTTATAAATCAGCCGCTCAACAAGTTGAACCTCCTCGAGAAGTTTGCTGGAATGTAACCGCTCAGAGGTGGAAAAGCGCGAAAGAACATAGGAATCCTTACCCTTGTAGAAATATCTTAAAATGCCCTCAAATAGATATCCGTGGGTAATCCAATTCTGAAAATCATCCGGAGAAGCCTTAACAAAGATTTTTTCAAAATCATTTGCTTCAGCCAGGTAGGCCAGACGCTCCAGCATTGGACTGAAATCTCCATCAACCTCATAATCCAAAATTTTCAGTCTGCGGTTGTAATAATCCAGGTAAACATCGACTTTGTAGTTGTCCCCTTCAATCTCAAAGTCCATTCCGTAGATCGTACCCACAACTGTGGTTTTGACCCCTTTGTCCAAAACCAGGGAAACCATTCCCATCTTTTTTTCCGTCGGCTCCAGCCCACCCCATTCATCCGCCGGTACAGCTAGCTCCCCAGGTTTACTCGATTCGGTCACTGGAGACACATGAATTTTCTCATGCTCGTCTTCTTCTAGCCTGGACCCGTTTTCTCCACCGGAAACAGCCTGTTGCTGTGTTGTACTCTTAGCCATGACTTTTCTCGCCCCTGTTAATGATTATCTTTCCAAACCAGAATTTTCTTGGAAGTAAAGATTCGACGTGACCAACTCTAACATAAGACACGGAGAGGAATAACCCCTGTCAACATGAGCTTATCCCCACCAATCCTGTTGCGACACTTGATCAAAGTGGTGTGGTCAATCAGGAATCAGGGCTCCTTTAATAACGGGTATTTCTAGATTTTTTCAAGAAAGACCAGGTAAAGGACCAACCTCAAAAGTGATTGAGATACTAGGAGTCTGTCGGAGAATTGAGTTTGTAGCGAGACCGAGCGAAAAGTTCAAGATCAAGGCGGAGGCAATAAAATCGCCGAAGGTGTGCTTGAAGAACATTGAGAGCGAAAGGAATTTCTTAGAAATGAAAAAATGCCCGGTGGCTCCCCTGGTCTTGGTTCAATTTTTTGACCAAGCCTCACCGGACATTTTTCTAAAGGTTGCTACGTGGTTCGAGACCACGTTGATATGTTACCGCCACCGCGCGTGGTTAGCTTCGCTCGGAAAAGATCTCACGCCAGGGCAGATCAGATCGAAACAATCCATGTTTCAGTCCATCTGACGGCTTGGTTTGGGTTCGTCCTCGTCCCCCCGAAACCTTATGGAGATCTTGAGCCGTAGCCGTCCCTGAACGGGGCGGAAGTTCGTTAAACTGGATTCGTAATTTAGTCATTTTCTAATCCAAGGCTGACAGTAGTCGTCTTATTAGAAGCATAGACCGTGCCAAAACTTGAAAGCTTGAGCTAATGTCTTTGATTCCCCTGAGTATAGGTACTCTCGAATCAATCATGAGCTTGCTTTATCTGCTTAAGCTTTGACCAATAAGTCAAGTATCGACTGAAAATAGGTCTTTGGATGATACTGTTATCGTGCATTTTATAAGGGTTTACCGTATAATTTCACTCTAGATGACCCAAATGTCAGTATTTTGACCTCTTGTTCAAGGTAATCCATGGCCGTACGAATAAAACTTGATGATCTCAGTAGTGAAGGGCGTGCCAGTTCAATCTACCATATCCATTATGAAGCAAATGGAGCCTTCCAGACCAGTACCCTGGGCACGGGTGATTTTTACATAGGTAGCGGGAGTGACTGTGATCTTTCCATACCTGCTCCGGGAGTACGTCGGCGTCATGTGAGATTAAAGCGTCATGATGATCGAATTTTCATAGAAGGTGTGCGTGATGCCAGGGTGATCTGCGCGGGAAAAATGCTCGAGGGTCTCACCTCCCTCTCCCTCTCGGCCGCCTTTCAGTTTGGTTCCGTCAGAGCCACAATTGAAAGACAGGCACCAGAGGATCGTGAAGTTGCCGTAAGAATCAAGGGTGTTAGCGCACCCCTACGCTCCCAGTCCACCACAGCAAGGGATATCCCGGTACCTACGCGCGCTGTTTCGGTACTCAATGATGCACTCAAAAAGTGTGTCCATCGGAAGGAATCCACAATTGAGTTTCTTCTGGAGGCCATTGTCAAAGAGTTTTCACCGATTCACCTGGCGCTTTTTCAAAGCTGGGGCACTGGTTCAGTAATCCTTCTCGGGGAGCACGGAACTCCTCCTCCGGAGACAAAGGGAGTTTCCCAGGAGGATCTTGGCTACAAAACTTACAACTTTCAAGTTTTTGATTCTCACCTGCGGCTTGAAATCCTCTTTTCAGAAGATGATGACGTAGAACTAAAGGCAAATCTTTGCCAAACTGTTTTGTATCTCGCGGCCATGTTTCGGGAATCCCCCTCGGATAATTCAAGTGTAGAGAATCCTGTCATGGACACATTTGATCCGTGGGATGAATTTGTCGGTGCTGCCATTAAGTTAGATCTTGAACGAGTTACTGAACTATCACGGCATTCCGATGCAGTCATTGTTTTAGGAGAGACCGGTACGGGAAAGGAGCTTGTTGCCAGGGGACTGCATAGACTCTGGAATCGAAAGGGAGCTTTTGTTGCCTTGAATTGCGCCGCCATTCCCAGTGAACTTCTAGAGGCGGAACTCTTCGGAACTGAGGCTGGAATGGCAACCGGCGTGACCGCAAGATCAGGCAGAATCCTTCAAGCAGAAGGCGGGACCTTATTTTTGGATGAGATTTCTTCTCTCCCAGTTGAGATGCAAAGTAAGCTCCTCAGGGTTCTGCAGGAGAGAGAATACTATACTCTCGGAGGCTCAAAGCTTCTCAAGGCGGATGTTAACATCGTGGCTGCCAGCAACCATGAGGAGGAGCAGTTGCGCTCAGGCGAAGAGATGCGACAGGATCTCTTCTTTCGTCTATCCCAGGCAACGGTTAGACTGCGTCCTCTCAGGCAGAGAGTCCAGGATCTACCGGTATTGTGCGAAGCGTTCCTCTATCGGCTTGAGTCCGAATACCGCAGAGGAATTCCTGGTCTTAGCGTCTCCGCCATGCAGGCAATGAAAGCCTATCCCTGGCCGGGAAATGTCCGCGAACTGCAAAATCTTCTTCGTCAACTCTACTTTGGGACCCAACCAGGCCAAATTATCCAAAAGATGCAGCTTCCAACAAATTTTCCTGTAGGAGGAGAAGAGGTAATTGCCGATGGAACCCTGGCGGAAATGATCCGCACAGTGGAGAAACAGGCAATTGAGCGAGAACTGCATCACCAGCCCAGTGTCGCTGACGCAGCTAAAGCCCTGGGTCTAAGCGAGGGGTACCTGTATCGCAAACTAAAGAAACTTGGGCTCAAATCACCTCGTCAGAATTAGAATTTGAAGCGGTACAGAAAAAAAACTTGGAAATCTTCCAAGAATACAGTAAAAATCAGCATTCTCAGGCCGATACATTGCATGGTTTGCGTGAATCCGGCATAATGTTTCCTCATCAGGCATCGAACTTATTTTCACCATTTAATTTTAGTGGTGACATACTCCTATGAGTCTTTTAGTCAAGGTCAATGGTCTTGAAATATCCACAGCACAGGCCCTTCGGCGTTCTCTACTAAATCCTACTGGTTTTCTACAACAAACGATTGAGGACCTACTAATTCAAGACTACGCGGCGCGCAACGACATCATTAATTCAGATACAGACCTGCAGAAAGCGGCGGACGAATTTAGATACCAACTTGGATTGGAAACCCTGGAAAGTCTCAACCAATGGATTCAGGAAAATCATCTGACGCTCTTGGATTTCCAGGAGGGTCTGGAGGTTGGACTGCTAAAGACGAAGGTGTTCCGGTCCTTTTCCGATGAGGAAGTTGAAGCCTATTTCCTCGAACATCACAGGGAAATTGATCGTATTGAGCTTTATGTTCTCGCTGTCGATTCCGAGTCCAAGGCCCGCGAACTTCAAGTTCAACTTGAAGAAGAGGACGCCAATTTCCACCTGCTGACACGCGAACATTCCACAGATGAAGAGACCCGGGTCCGCGGCGGTTATCTCGGTAATCTTTCAAGAAGAGATCTGCCCGGGGATGTTGAACAACTCGTCTTTGATACTCGGGAAGGCTCTGTTGTCGGCCCCATTGCCAGTTCAGACGATTACCGACTCTACAAGGTATCCAAGATTCACCAGGCGGTTTTAACTGAACTAGCCATTCCAATCAAGCTCGAACTCTATGATAACCTTGTTTCTCAGCTTAAGAAAAAAGCTAAGCTTGAGTACCCGGTATTTGATCATATTGACACCGAGTAATCAGCTTCTAAGGCAGATCCGTTTATCACTAGCAGCGTCTGACCTATTTAAGCCCTATTTTAAGGCAATTCATTCAGTTTTACTCCAACGCCTTAGAAAGCGTCTATGATCTCATTCTCACGCGATACTGATGAGTATGGATTTTGATATCATAATTTCAACTGCCTTGAATGTAGACTGATCATGAATCAATAGCTGCTGACTACTACCTGATATTCATTAGCCACTTTTCATCAAACCATGAAAATCCTCGACATTACCTTTCTTCTAAAGCAAAACCCTTATTTCGGAATCTTGTCCGAACATATTTTGCAGGAGATTCAACAGGATTTTAATCCCATCACCTTCGACCTCGGAGAGGACATTATCCACGAAGGAAATCGTGGAGAAGCCTTCTATATGATCTACTCCGGCAAGGCCCGGGTTATTTCTGAACTAAATGACGGAAGAACCATTACGCTGGGGACCTTGCATCGCGGCGATAGCTTTGGTGAACAGTCCCTACTGCATCACCGTCCTGTGACAAAAACCGTCAGGGCCTCATCACGGGTCGTACTGCTGGTTTTATCCCGAGAGCGCTTTGAAGTTTTGGTTCAGAATCATCCCGAATTTCGTGCTCAGCTTGAGGAGAGAATCAGAAGTAATTTTGAGGTCAATTTTCTGCGGACTCTCAATGTCTTTTCCTGCCTAAGTTACTCTGAAAGTAGAGAGCTTGTTGCTTCCATTCGATCTGTCCATCTCAGGACCGGAGAGTTTCTTTTTCGGGAAGGAGATCCCGGCGATACAGCCTATGTCATTCGCAGTGGACTCTTGGAAGTCTTAAAAGAGAGTTCTCAGAATCTAAAGTTAGCTCAGCTTGATAGCGGTTCGCTTATCGGAGAGATGTCCCTCTTACATAGTCAGCCTCGATCGGCGGGAATCCGAGCCATCGAAGACTCAGTACTTCTGGCCCTTGACCGCAAGGCCTTTTTGCATATTACAGCCCGCTCTCAAAATTTTCAGGATTTGATCAGCCGACAGGCTGCCCGACGGCTGATGCAGACCGATACACTGGTTCGCTCTGATTCACTACAGACTGGCCAGGATCGATCCCTTATCGAATTTCCCGTTGAACATATTCGCTATTTTGGCGGGATTCGAAGCCAGATCTACCCTCTCGTCAGGGTTAATGACACTCCATTGACCGGGATGGCTTGTATCACCATGATACGAGACTGGTTTGGAATAGAAAACCGGGTATTTGCCATTATTGATCCCGAAGCTGAGTCCTGGGTTCAGGAAACCTTTTTTACGCTAGGACGCAAGCTTGAATCCTGCGGATTTTTGACTCGCGAATTGAAGATAGGAAGAGAGCGCTTATCCAGTCTATCTCTGCCGGTCATCCTAAAAAGTTCAGAAGGACGATTCTGTGTCTTATATGAAGTTCATCGCAATGGCGTGGTTCTGGGCGACCCGCTCCAGGGCATATCCCAGCTAAGTTGGAAGGAACTTGAGCAGACCTGGGAAGGCAGCGCCCTGAGTATTCGCCATCTTCCGGATCTTGCCGGAGATGCTAGTTCTATCAAGAGTGATATCAAGCTTTCCATGATCAAGTACCTCTCTCTAACCGTTCTGCTCCAACTGACCGCATGCATGGTACCCATGATTTTGATGGTACTCATTGATCAATCTTTGTTACATGCTGCTGAGGGTATTTTGACCGGAGCGGCTAGTGCCCTGCTGGTGGTTTCCTTAATTCAGTTGTTTGGAGAAACACTAAGGGAAGCCTATCTGGCCCTGCACCTTGAATATTGGCGCAGTACCCTTCTTTTGCGTTCTTTTCGCCATCTGCTTTCTCTACCCCTATCAATCCTCAGAAAGTGGCAGGATAGCGAACGATTGGAGATGTTTCGAAACGCTGAATTTATTTCCAGGACCTATCCAGTGACAGTCTGGAAAGGAATGGAGGCATTTCTATCCCTGGCAATTCCCCTGAGCCTTCTATTTCTGGTTCACATAGATTTAGCCGTGATATCCACCTTCGGAATCTTCCTTTATGGAGCCATTGAACTCTTTGGCTCCGGATTTGGTCCGAAAGTGAGTAGGTCGGAATACGATCGATCAGATCCGTGGAAAATTCGGAATCTCTTCACTGGTATTCTTAGCCTCAAGGGTGCCGGTATGGAGGAGGCTGTGAGAGTTCATGCGCTCAACCGCTTTGTTCTAAGGGAGAGAGAGAGAACCAGGGATAATGCATCCAGAAATCAACTTGAGAATTCTGTCCTGGTACTTAAGCAAATTCTTGGACTTGGAGTAGTGGTTCTATGTGTGCGTAGCGCACAGATGGGGGAACTAAGTGCAGGGGCATTAATTGCCTTCATCATTTTGCTAGGATTTATACTTAAACCTCTGCACATTTTATTGGATCTTTTTCGCCAGTCCAAAAATCTACGACAAGCCTGGAATGTCACGAGTGAGTTACTCGAAACACCAACTGATTCCTCCGAACGTTTTACCCGCGTTACCAAATTACAAGGACATATCGTTCTTCAAAATCTCACAAGTGCCCCTCAAACTCCAGGGATGAAAGCAGAACTAGTGGGAGTGAATCTTGAAATTTTTCCAGGCCAGAAAGTAGCTATCCTAGAACCAGACGGCAACTCGGCAAGCACGATCGCTTATCACATAGTCAACCTTTTAACACCAGCCTCCGGCTCAGTTTCCATCGATGGCTATGAGCTAAACTCCCTGGACCCCTGGATGGTGCGAAGGCAAGTTGGATATGTATCTTCAAAGCTTCAGCTTTTTGCTGGATCTATCCGTGAAAACCTCTCGATATTGGACCCTGGCGCGGACTTTGAACAGGTCGTCGCCGCTTCAATTTTTTCCGGTCTTCATCGGTTTGTAGAGTCTTTGCCCTGGAAGTATGAAACTCGGCTGGGGGAAGGCGCTCTGAGCTTGAGTGAGGTACGTCGCCAGCAACTGCTCATTGCCCGAGCAATCCTGGTTCACCCTTCTATCCTTATTTTAGATGAGGCCGCAACAGCTATGAGTACCCAGGGAATTAAAAGCCTCTGGAATAACCTTGCCAACTTGATGAGTGACGGAACATTAATCTGGATCTCCCCGGAGTTACCAGAGGATATTGAGGTTGATAAGACTTATTTTCTCCATGATTCCAAGCTGATGGAAGAGGGAGCGTGGAGAGCCTTGGAATCGAATCCCCACTCCATTTCAAATTTTTCGTACCCCATATTAAAGAAGGAAGTATGAGTCCAATTGAAAATATTTCGAATGTAAATGAGCCAGGAATGCCCCAATCCAATGCACTCACGCGACGGTTTAGGCCTGAGGACTCATTCGTTCTAGCCCAACCCCCCTCTACCCTCCAAAGACTGCTAGCATATCTTATTTCAATCTCCGTGATTAGCGGTATCATCCTTTCTTTTTTCCTTCGTTTTCCTACCCATATCAATTCAAGTGGGGAATTAGAGCCAGTGACCCTTCCCCATGTTCTCCTCTCACCCGGCCGTCACATGGTCAAATCAAGGGCTGTCGATCCAGGGCAGGCTGTAGATAAGGGAGCATTATTGTTTGAACTCCTCTCCAAGAATTCCGGAACCGGACCGCTGCATATCTCTGCTCCAATTAAAGGAGTGGTTTATGCGCTGTCTGGTAGTCTTGTTCCTGGAAACACGGTTACAAGGGGCGAAGAGCTTGCCCGTATCTTTCATAGTTCAGATCCGCTGGGATGCATACTTCAAGCCCCTTCCAGGGACCGAGAATTTTTATACAAGGGATTGGATGTAGATATTGAAATAGATGGATATACCAGGGAAAAGCACGGCATCAGCAAGGGAAAAGTCCAATCCATATTCTACCGGGCACAGTCTCCAGGCTATGTATTTGTACGAGTAGAGTTAAAAGACCCCTATCTGCAGAAGGAAAACTTAAGGACTCCCTTATACCCGGGTCTCCCGGTCAAGGCTAGAATTCAAGGACCTGAAAAATCTCTTTTTGAACTTCTTTTCTCAGTTTCCAATCCAAATTCACCAGAGAGGGACAAGGCGCGTGGGTAGCTCGTTAGAATTACTTGCTCTTCGCAGCCACCGACTCTTTCAAGGACTTGCTGACTATCCGCTGCATAAGCTGTCAGATTCCTGCGAGTTGGTCACGTTCAAGCCGGGAGAACACCTTAAGCAATCGGAAGAACCCTGGAATGCCTGGTACTTTATTGTATCGGGAAAAGTACTCCTGCAAGGTAGTGACTCGGCTTCCAAAGCCACTCTTAGTGATGGAGGCACTCTTGGTGAGAGTGCTTTGTTTCATCCAGCCTCCTCCAAGTCCATAGCCAGAGTTATCGATTCGGAAACAAGCCTGGTCAGACTCAGCAGGGAAAAATTTCTGGACTGGCTATCTCTGGAGGACTCTTCAACAAATCTACTTACCCGAAATGGTGCGAAACTGATCCTCGAAGATGAGCTAAAACGCCAGGGGCTAGATTTCGCGTCTCCCCATCTCGATTCCTTATGTGAACATCTGGAAACCAGGTCCTTTCAAAAAGGTGAGCTGGTTTCCCTGGAACCGGGAAAGAAAAGGGTACTTCTGATTCACAGGGGTCGATTAGCCGTCCTGCATGAGGGAGAATCTGAAAGAATCATATTCGATGAGGGAACGCTAATTGAGGAAGTAGATGGAGATCTTCAGTGTCTCAATAAAACGATCTTAGGATTATTGGAAAAGGACCTGTTTCAGGAATTTCTCAAGAACCCATCCAGGTTTTCTCGAAGTGATGAGAATAAAACCAACCCTGATCGTTCGGGAGAGCAAGACAATTCCTCCCATGTACATTTCGGAGCAGGTCCATCCCAGGCGGCCCTGGTTCAGGATGTGCCTCTCGAATTGGTGGCCTCTTCCCAGGTACCCATTCCCCTGAAAACAAGGTTGGGATTCTTTCCAGGTATTTTGCAACAGAGTCTCATGGATTGTGGTGCTGCGTGCCTTCAAAATGTTTGCGCCTATTTCGGAAAAGATCTTAGCCTTTCCGCTGCCAGAAACCTCACCCTGATTTCAGAGAGAGGAACTACACTCGCCAATTTAAAGAATGGGGCAGAAAAGATTGGATTTACTACCCAGGCCAGAAAATCTAACCTGGACGAAATCCTCAACGGTCCTAAGCCAATCATCGCGAACTGGCAATCCCAACATTGGGTGGTGGTCATGCAAAGCACTGGCAGCCATCTAATCATTTCGGACCCGGCCAGGGGGAAAATTCGGATGAACCACGAGGAATTTCGGGAGGGTTTCAGCGCTTATGCTCTCTTTCTTAATCCTACATCCTCATTTCTAAAAGTAGCTGAAAGATCCCCAACCCTTCACCAATTTAGAGACTTGATGGCGAGTTACCGTTTTGAACTCATAGAAATCATAGTCATTTCCGTCATTTTACAAGTTCTCGCACTTGGTATGCCTATCATCGCTGGTTTCGGTGTTGATAGACTTTTAACTGGAGGGACTGGTTCCTGGCTGTATTCAGCAGCCTTTATCATGCTCGGGATTCTTGGCTTAAGTGCCGCGATGATCTGGGTGCGCGATACTATGCGCAGATTCGTAGGATCCCAGGTAAAACTTAAAATTTTTGACAGACTCCTCAGGCAAGTCCTGGAGCTGCCTGTACCCTTTTTTGAAACACGAACCATTCGGGAAGTAACCGAGAGATTCCGGGACATTGAACGTCTCCTTGATTTCTTTTTTGAAGATGGTCTCAAGGGACTGTTAAACCTTTTGGGTATTCTGCTTTCCCTGATCCTGATCGCATGGTTCCATCCCTGGCTTGCCACGCTTGCTCTGACTCTTGTCCCACTACACATCCTTTCCCTTGTACTGGTGACTCCTCGCCTGAGAGAAGCGCAATCGAGAGTTTTCGATCAGTTCGAGGAGGCAAGATTCCTCACGTCCGAATCACTGGACAGATTGGAGACGCTTAAAATTCTTGGACTTGAATATGCCACTCGATGGAAGTGGGAAGATTCCCAAATGCGCTACCGCCTGGCCTATTCAGAGATGTTGAGAGTCTCAGCATTGTCGCTGGTTGCTTCAGGGACGATTCGAAGAATCCTGGGATTTGCCCTTCTTGTCATCGGTTCAATGTTGGTTCTTCAAGAACAGTTGAGCATCGGTGGATTGGTTTCGGTTTTACTGGTAGGTTCCTGGATGATGGGTAACTTACTGAGCCTCGAGGAGGATTGGGAACCCTTTCTGGAATCCCGCAATACAGCCAATCGAATCGAAGAAATATTTGACCAGCCAACCTCCGATTCCCTTACTGATCCCGGGCAAAAGATGACTCTATCAGGAATCAGGGGAAATCTTCAGTTAGAGCAAGTCTCTTTTAGATATGACCCTACCGGAAGATACGCGATCAGGGAACTGAACCTGGAAATTCGACCTGAAGAAAAGGTGGCTATCCTCGGTCTTTACGGATCAGGTACTTCAACCTTACTGAAGATCTTCGCAGGAATTTATCAACCACAGGAGGGCAGAGTATTTGTAGATGGATTTGACATTGCCGACCTATGGCTCCCCTCACTACGTAGAAATCTGGTTATGCTCCCATCTGATGACTCATTCTTTCCCGGAACCATTCGAGAAAATTTGGAGATTCTAAATCCCTCGGTGGAACTTGAGGAGATTATCGAACTCTGCCGGGAATTAGGAATTCACCAGGTCATTCACCAACTAGAAATGGGATATGAAACTCAAATGGATCCCATCCCTCACCTACTTGGCCGAGAGCATCTAGCTTCACTTGCCCTGATTCGGCTTCTCATCGCTCAGCCCCGTGTTCTTCTGATCGACCACCCCTTTCTTTTTTCCGAAACAGCGATGGGGAAAAATATCCTTAATATCTTGGTAAAACAAACACAGAATACACTGATCGTGACAAATCCTTTGGCCAGTACTCTGCCCGAGTTCCAGCGAATCTTCTTTCTTCAGGAAGGAAGACTTGAAGAAGAGGGATCACACGAAGAATTGATCACCCGTGAAGGACTCTACCATCGCTGGTTTGTCGGCTCTGGAAATCCTATGGGATGAGTCTTTAGACTCTCTACGCTTCCTCCAGTATTTTCTTAAGAGTACGATAGTCTGTCTTGCCACTTCCTAAAAGAGGAATTACCGGAATCGATCTGATGTTCGTCAGTCGACCCACATTGCTAAACCCGGCTTCTTTTAAAAGACCATTGGCTTCCTCAATGGATGCCTCCGTTGTAGAAAACATACACATCACAGGCCTTTGCCCTTCCTTTTCCAGCGCTTCAACCGCGACGGTGGGTCCATCGTCTGATATAGGCCACTTTTGATAGAGGGTTTCTTCCATGGCTGGCAGACTGATCATCTCCCCTGCCACCTTCACAAAGCGTTTCTTTCGCCCTGAAATCACTACTGCTCCGTTTTCGGTCATGTATCCGAGGTCCCCGGTAACATACCAACGCTGATCTTCCATTTCATGAAAGGGATTCGGGGGATTCTCACCCAGGTAACCACGAAAAATATTAGCACCCGTAGCGATAATCATCCCTCTCTCACCAGTTGGTATGGATTCGTAAGTACCATCCTTCACTACCCGAATTTCTACTCCTGGAGATGGGAGTCCCACACCATCACGATCTTGTCCTGGCCGATTCATACTCAATATTGGCGAACACTCCGTGATTCCATAGCCCTCCACGAGTTGTGCTCCATTCCCCAGGTCATCAACCATCCTAAAAAGATCGTCAGGCGCTTTCTCAGCCCCGGCAATCAGGTAACGGACGGAATTTAACTGATCATCTTCAGAGGCTTTAAAAATACCCGCCAGAAAACTTGGAGTTCCACAGACAATCGTGGCTCCCCACTTCTTTGTACCCCGCGCTAGCTTCCTGGACTCATTAGGATTGGCGTAATATGCGGCCTTCATTCCACTGGTGATAGGCAATACGGTCGTAACGGTCATTCCAAAGGAGTGAAAGGGAGGAAGAAAGCCGTAAACACAGTCCTTGGATCCAAAATCAAAAACTTCCATCGCACCGCAAATGTTAGATAGTATGTTCTCATGGGAAAGCGGTACTCCCTTTGGTACCGTTTCAGAGCCGCTCGTGAATAAGATTACTGCCGGATCATCTTTTGATACCTGGTCAAGTCCAAAAGTCTCTATCAGAGAATCCGCGCTCTTCATCGACTGCAGAGCTCCCTTAAGCTTATCTGCCAGGCCGATCTCGTCCCTTCTTATCTCTTCAACAAATACGAATTTATCCTCGATGGAACCTAAATCAACTTCACCCACTTTATCCAAAAACTTCATGGAAGTAATGACTCGCTCAATACCGGTTAGATTTTGAACATGTTCAAGATTTCTCGGCCCCAGGGTCCAGTTGATCATCACCGGAACCTTGCGGGCCAGCAGAGCGGCAAAGGTGATCACACCCACACCTGCTGTGGCAGGGAGCATGATTCCAATCTTTTCACCGGGCATCTGCGCGATCACCTTAGACATTACAATGGCTCCCAACTTCATTCTCTTGTAGGTGAGCACACCGCTCATTTCATCAGCGACAGCAACCGATTTACCCATGCGTTCACAAGATCGCAAAAACGCTTCCCCAAGAGTCTTTCCCACCGGTGGAATCACACCAGGCCGGGACCCAGTCTCCGTCCAACCCTTCGGGGCGGGTGACTCTTCTTCGTCTAGTTTACTTGTGGTTCCAGCGGCGATTTTCATAACCGCGCCAACCGAATTTAATTCAGTGATAGAAACATCTGTCGCATGAAATCTCTCCGCTAACCAGACAAGAACCTCAGAGAGGTCAACTGAATCCAGACCCAGGTCATTGCCCAGTGACATGTTCGCATCCAAACTGTCCCCGGAACGACCCGTCATACGGGAGAATTCCTCTAATACAGCCTTCACCACCTCATCAGGAACCTGGGATAGATCCAATTCTTCCTCCTGCTGACGTACCTTCACCTCAGGAAGTACCTGGCCCCAAAAGGAGTAAGAAACCAGGCTTAAATCCTCATCACCGGGAGCGTTATACCAATCCTCAAGCCACTGGTTTAATACACCTTTTTCCTCACCTCTTGGAACTCCTTCAAAAATAGGTTCAACGACAATCTCAACCTGTCTCCTTGGAGTAAAGAAGATCAGGTTCTTTAAGAAAATTGAGATTCCCTTCTTGATGACATCTCCAATCTCAGGGGTTTTGCCTTCGGTCAGTGCGGTGGAAAACATACTTCCCCAGAGGCCGCGTGTACGAACAAGTACCGGGATAGCATCTGGTGCTTCATTCAAAAGTTGGTGCACTCCGCTAGCCCCTTTTAGCACCTCTCTGCCTGATCGCATTAATCCCCCTGCCGGATAGACCAGGAGATTGTCACCGGTGCGCAGACATTCAGCGGACTGTTTGAGAATATTTTCTGTTCGTCTTAGTTTGTAGCTGCTAAATCCCAACTCAAGATCCGGTATGGGGATTGTATTCATCAGCCTCATCACGAAATTGATCCCGGGCATATGGTAGAAAGTCTCCACAGCTATTGGGCGTATACGAAATGGCATCCATAGCTGAGTACATAGAATCACCGGATCTATTTCGGCAGGATGGTTGGGGAGAAAAATCAAACTCTTTTGTTTACCTATCTTTTCCATCCCCGTTACTTTAATTTTGTAGCGAAGGGAAATGATAAATCGAAATAACAGACTCAACACCACTCCTAGAAGCTGTTTCATACCCCCATGTCCTTTCAGAAGTACCAGTATGGGAATGGTAGCTACAGCCGCCATTCCCGCGATCAACAAGAATTGAGATTTGGAATCTAACCACGCGGAATAGATTGTGAAAAATACCAGACCGTTTAAAATACAGTTAAAAAAGGCCACCAGGGCACTTTGAAGCGCGGCGCCTGAGCCTTCCTTTTCGTCCTCTCCAACCTTGAGAAGATAATCCGCATCCACCAGGTTGGTTACGATCCCAAAGAATGTCCCCAAAACAATAAAAGCTGATGCAGCGGCGATGTAAATGGGGAAGTTCTCTTCAATGGTAGGTCCAGGTCCCAGGGCTTCGATAAAATCAGGGTAGAATAAAATACAGAGGATCAGAATGAGACTAGATACGAAAGCTGCCGTATAACGAATACCTGCTAAGTAATTGGAAACAACATTGCCAATGATGATTCCTATCGCGGCCCATAGACCCATGTAAGCACAAAGGACCGCGTCGCCTAGTTTCATCTGTTCAGCATAGGCGGTAATTGCCAGACTGATCGCACCTGCAACCCCCCAGAGCATCGGACTGGAGACAAGATAGGTCCAATATTTTTTCCCAAGTGTTTTGGTGTCACTCACCAGGTTGGAAAAGCTTTGCCGAAAAGTCTGCAAATGCTCTACGGGAAAATGTAGAAACCAGGACACGACAGCGGCGGCGAAGAAGATAGAGGCCCCGAACCAGGTGCCTATGACTTGATTGTATTCATAGAAGGCTGCCCCGGACGGAACTCCAGCCAGCATTCCAAAAGTAAAGGTAATCGTGAGGATTCCGTTAACGAAAACGGTACTTTTTCCACTTCTCCAGGATTCAAGGGGAACACATGCCATCTTGGCGGAGTTAAAAAAGCCCATCAAAGTTCCCGTAAGAAAGATATAAATCCAAATGGTTCCTATAAAGGAAGAGAGGGCTCCGGTCGCGAACATCAGTCCCGTAATCAACGCGAAAGTACTCATGATCAATCGTTTTTTGCGTGCTGCGGCAAGTGGACCCGCAAGGAAGTAAACAGCGGCTGGACCGATTGTGATAAGAGCCCCAACAGCCTGAATAAGCCAGACTTTATCAACTGGGGTATAGATCTGGGTGGTGACATAGCCCAGGCCAAAAAATTTGATGTAGCCAAGACCAAAACTGACTAAAAACGTGGCTAAGTTAAGCAATATAAAGGGCATTTTCGATCCTAATCATGGCATAGATTTCCAAGAAAGTGAAATTCAAATTTAAAGGAGTTTTGAGAGCAGCCATAACGCAGCCATCGCGGCTACAAAGGCTCCGACACGAAATCCAAAACCCACCAGTTTATTGACCCATTCAATTTTCTGCCGAACCTGTACTGCATCCGCCAAGGCATCGAGAATTCGAGCTTGATTTGAGAGAAGTTCCCGTAACGAGTCTAACAATTTGGCATCATGTGGAGGTCGACGGTCAAACTCCACCAATAGGCGAATTCGTCTTTCTGGTGTGAATAGAGATCCCACTGTACTCAAGGCATGTTCCTTAAATCCAGATTCAAGAATTCCGCTTACGATTTCTTCGATAAATTCCTCATGGGAGAGAGAAATTCCCTCCCTGGACAAAACTTCAAAAGCATCTTTAAACTCAGCAAAAGCCCGATCCGGGAAGCCGCATAGAAGATAAAATCTTCCACACCATATTTTAGTATTCGGATCTTCGAGGAGGCGCAGTTTTTCTACTCTGCCTGTGATGGAATTCCGAGAACTTTCATCTGTAGGGACCCCCCATGCTACTGTTAGCATGCGAAGCTCCTCCTCTGAAGAATCTGAATTCTTCAATACAGACTGAGTCCAGGCTGCCAGTCGAGTACCAGAGGATGTGAAAATCTCATAAGCCGGATGATCAGGGAAATGTACCAGGATAGGTAAAATGTGCAGGAAAACAATATCCTGATATTTTGGGTCGCTTAGAAATTTGCTCCATTGGACTGAAGGAATATTTCCGAATCGAATCAAATCCCTGATCGTTAAATCTATTTCTTCTTGGGGAGCTTCCGTGAAATTAGTACCTTTTAATAAACTCCAGCCAAGATCCCACTCCTCCCTTAAGAATCTCGCGAGAGCCATGGATAACTTTGAAGAAGAATCCGTAGACAAAAGTTCCAGAGCCATGGGCTGAGATAGGTTTTCCAATAGAGAATTTGAATCATGGGAGGACCGCAAAAGATAGAGAACGCCCGAGAGCAGCGCGAAAGCGTCGGGACGAAATCGTTCTTCCGGATTGAGTTCTTCAAATAGAAGTAGTGCATCCGCGAGAAGTTCTCTCCCCCGGGCTGTATCACCTAGTTGATGAAATCCAAGAGCTACCCTGCTAAGAGAGCGTACTCTTGCTCCATCTCTTTTCATCTTGGAGCAAATCCAGGAAGCTCCCTCAAGAAAGGGAAATTGCAACTCAGAGGTTATTTCTACCGGGACATCTACCAATTCATTCGAAGAGCTTGAGGAGTGAGTCAAGATTCCTCCCTTCGAAACCATCGATGATGGTATCTGCGACGGAGAGATCCTGCCCGCCGTTGAATCCGTTGCGAAATCCAAGAACCTTCATTCCTGCTCTTTTCGCGGAAAGGGCTCCGTGATGAGAGTCTTCAATGGCCAAACAAAATTGTGGGTCCACCCCCAAAACTCTTGCCGCATAAAGATAGATATCAGGTGCGGGCTTACTACGTCCTTGAACATCATCTGCGCTCACCACGCTCTCGAACAATTCTGTCAGTGAGAATCGATCAAGAACAATCTTGATCCAACTTCTCGGAGAGGACGAAGCCAATCCAAGGGCAACTTCTTTTTTCAGAGCGAAAGCGAGAGGTAAGAATCCAGGGATGAGATTTACCATTTCTTCATAAACAGTATGACCTGCCTGTTCATTGCGCTCCCAGAACTGTTCCCAGGAATAGGGGAATTCATATTCGGACTTAAGAAATTGATAAAGATCCTTTACACCCATTCCGGTGATTTTATCGAAATCCTCTGCACTCCAGTCCGGAATGGCTTGTTTTAGAAAGGATGCCTCCGACTGAACCCACTGGCGCTCACTATCCACAATGACGCCATCCATATCAAAAATTACAGCGTGCTTCACATACTCTCTCTGAAAATGGTGTGATCTCGGTGAGGGCTGGTGGAAATGATCTTTATCGCTACTCCAATCCTCTCTTCCAGAAACTGGATATACTTTGCAGCATTTTCCGGCAGGTCTTCAAACCGGCTGATGCCCTCGGTGCAACACTCCCACCCCTGCAGGTATGCATAAACCGGTTCTACACGGTTTAATGCTTCGCTTCCCATGGGAAGCCGGTTGGACTCAACTCCATCCAGTTTGTATCCCACACAAACGGGAATTCTGGGGAGGTGATCCAAGACATCGAGTTTCGTCAGCGCCAGGGTCGTAATCCCATTGACCCAGAGAGCACGGCGCAGCATGACCAGGTCCAGCCACCCGGTCCTTCGAGGTCTTCCTGTGGTGGCACCGTATTCTCTGCCTCTTTCTCTCAATTGTTCGCCAAGCTGCCGATTTTCTAAACTCGCGTTTTCATTGGTTAATTCTGTGGGAAATGGTCCGGCACCCACACGGGTAAGGTAGGACTTGGCAACCCCAATTACATCCCCAATCAGTCCCGGTCCAACTCCACAGCCCGTACAGGCTCCACCCGCAACTGAATTGGAAGAACTAACATAAGGGTAAGTTCCCTGGTCAATATCAAGAAAGCTGGCCTGAGCACCTTCGAAGAGAATCTTTTGTCCCTTCTCATGAAAGGATCGCAGCAGCTCTGAAACATCCTTGATATATGCGCCATATTGTTCCGCGAAATTTACGTATTTTTTGAGCAGTTCCCGATCCAATTGAAAATCTTCTATTTCCAGTAGGGTTTCTTGAAATTTTTGCGAATCGCAAAGCTCTTCCATGCGAAGTCCAACTCGGCGAATCTTGTCTTCATAGGCCGGGCCGATTCCACGAAGCGTGGTTCCAAGGGATTTGCCTTTGCGCCCCGACTCCTGCTTCTTATCCCGCTCCTTATGGTGAGGAAGTACGAGATGGGCCTGTGAGGAAATATGCAACCTGGAACGAATTTCAATCCCGTGACTTTCCAGGCTTTTCACTTCCTTTTCCAGTGCCAGCGGATCGATAACCATACCGTTTCCGAGTGCACAGTGAGTACCCTCATGCAAGGCTCCTGAAGGGAGAAGATGGAAAACAAATTCCAACTCCTTTCCATTGACGGTAGCACGTGAGGTATGACCCGCGTTGGCCCCGCCGTTAAAGCGGGCTACAACATCAAACTCAGAGCCAAGATAATCAATAATTTTGGCCTTACCCTCATCTCCCCACTGAAGACCGACTAAAACGCTGTGGGACTTATCGAGCATAGCTATCTCCGCGAATAGTTTGGTTGGTCAAAAAGCATACCCGTTGTATCGGGATGACTCTCTCGAATACCAGCAGCCGTTATCCGATGAATTTGAACTGAGTTCTTAAAATGAGGCATGTCCTTTGAGCCGCAATAACCCAGTCCTGTCCGCAGTCCTTCCGCGAGCATAAAGACCTGATCTGCCAGATGTCCCTTAAACGGCACCTTTTTGGTGATACCTTCGGGCACAAGTTTCTTGAGTTCTGATGCCTCTTTTTGGTAGCGATCTGAACCTTTCTTCACAGACATGGCTTCCAGAGATGCCATACCCCGGTAAACTTTAAAAAGTTTTCCATCTTCATGGATTACTTCTCCAGGAGACTCCTTACAGCCAGCCAGCGCCTGGCCCATCATCACACAATTTGCTCCGCAAGCCATCGCAACCGCAAGATCACCGCTATACTGGATTCCGCCATCAGCAATCACGGGTACTCCCTGGCGGTTTGCTTCTGAAGCGGCCCTGAAAATCGCATCTGGCTGCATCACTCCAATTCCGGCAATTACACGGGTAGAACAAATGCGCCCAGGTCCCTGCCCAACTTTGATGGCATCAGCACCGGCCTTGATCAGATTTCTAGCTCCCTCGCCTGTGGATACATTTCCAGCGATGATCTGTAGATCGGGAAACTCAGACTTATAAACCTTGAGGGCATCAATGACTTCACGGGAATCTCCGTGTGCGCTATCGAGCACTATCACATCCACATGTTCGCGGACAAGTTCAGCTACTCGTTCCATGTCTCTTGGTCCAACCGCCGCGCCTACTCTAAGCCGTCCCTCATTATCGGTGGTGTACTGCCGATTGAGATTTTGGATCGCATTCTCCACATCAGTGAAGGTATACATTCCGGTTACTCTTCTCTTTGGGTCAGTTAGAACAATATTTCCGATTCGATGCTCTAGCATTAATTCATATGCTTCTTTCAAAGAACATTCTTCGCGGGTGACCACATCCCTGATCATGATTTCTTTGAGCTTTTGATTAAGCTTATAACGGTTGTACTTGATAACCGAGTGGGTTATCAGGCCTGCGAGAGTCTGGTTTTCACCGTAAACCACAAAGGTATCGAAGCCGTAATCCTTTTCATGCTTTGTCCTTAACACTTTCTCAAGAGTATCTTCTTGAGAGAATCCTACGGGACTACCAATCAATGCGTGTAGGTGATGCTTTACCCTGCCCACTTCTTTGATTTGCTTCATCAAATCAAGCGCCGGGTCCAAATGAAAATTCTTATGCAGGATTCCAATTCCACCTGCCTTGGCCATGGCTATTGCCGCCTCCGACTCAGTTACTGTATCCATGGCCGCACTGACGATAGGAGTGGCCAGGGAAATTTCGCGGGTCAGCATTCCGGAAATTGAAACTTCTGAGGGATGAATCTCAGAGTGGGCAGGAATCAGCCTTACCTCTTCGTAAGAAGGAGACAGGAAGTTCTCCTGCATATGCCTAAAAAAGGCCTCGACCTGCTCATTGATGTGAAAAGCACTTATTTCATTCATCAGAACCCCCGTGGTTGAATTCGAGAAGAACAAAGGCATTTACCGTGTTGGCGCGTATCATACCCGTGCGAACACCATGGTCAAGCAGAAACTTCAATTGGGGCTTAAAATGCATAGGAAAGCCCAAAACCAATGGAACGCCCCTGCTCAGGTACACCAATTTCTGAATCAAGAATCGATGGAGTTTTCAGTTCACGATTAAAGGCGTTTCTGATCCATAAGTAGATGCGAGTGTTCTCTGAGAGTTCATAATCCAGTCCCAGGTCAGCTCTGATATAAGTGGCCAAAGGCTGCGGACTAACAAAATTAACCTGACCTGGTCCATCTTTCCAGTCCTTCATCACTCGCGTTCCCAGCCAGAGACTCCAGGGCCTACCTGGGACGTGATAGCTTCCTTGAAGATTCAAGACGATTCCTGGAAAGGAATCATATGACTTATCCGTATTTTCGTTGATTCCGCTAATCCGAGAACCAGAGAAGTCCAGATTCCAGGTTTTTCCTAATTTCTTCCGGTAGGTGAGTTCTAAGCCGCTGGATCGATTTTTCTCAAAGTTGATAAAGGTTTTGCTAAGTCCATCGACCTGAATTCCATCGGTCCAGCGATTTTCAAAATAAGTGAGGTTTAACTTTGAAGTTCTTCCTTTTTTCAGATAAATGATCTCATAGGAGTCTATTTCCTCTGGATGAATCATAGGATCACCTTTTGTTCCACCACGAAAACCCTGCAACTCTCCAGCAGTGGGTGCGCGAAACGCGTTACCATACAAGAATTTCCAGGAGGTTTGGGGATCAACCAGGTAGACTAATCCAAGCCTGGGAGTGATCTGATTTCCAAAACCGGGATATTGATCGAGCCTGAGCCCGTAATGTAGGTATAACCGGTGATCCCGAATCCTTGTTCGAGCCTGGTAGAATAATCCCTTCACCGTATTGGAGAGTCCTTCAAAGTTATCGGGTCCCACTCCAGTGGATAAGAAGCCTACATAGGTATCCTTTACACCTAGTCTATCCAGGTCCAATCCGAGAACCCATCTCGTTTTGTGTCCCTCTCGTTCGGGCTGCCTCAAGCGGAATTGTATACCCGTACGGGTGTCTCTTCTGCCGACAATCTGCTGATCAGCCGGAGGTGTGGTGTCCAACTGGTAGCCGAAGTGGGAGCTCCAATGGTAAAGATTGGTCTCAAAGGTCCTTTGAGCGGAAAGGGTACGCTCCAGGGATGCTTTATAGAAGTTGAACCTTGTGTCAGCATAGACATTATCAGTGATAGCGCCAAAGAAAGGGGCAAAAGCAGATGCGAAGCCTGGAGACTCATCCGTTTCCCACTGGTGTGATAAAAAGGTGAAATGAACCTTTTGGGCCCTCTCGCTCTGCTCCTTTGACCACTTCAGCAGAGCTGTTCCAGCCTGCCAGGTTTCCTCACGGGTTTGTTCTCCAAGGAGTTGATAGCTTCTGAATTTGAGGTTCTGTGACCCCTGTCCACTCACGGAAAAATTGGCACTTAGTCGCTCTTCCCTTCCTATTTTCTGGCTTGCACGCAGGGTAAATTCGGAATCTTTAGCACTGCTTGAGCTAACATAGAATCCTGCTTCATTTCTGCGTGGATCATAGGTTTTCATAGCAATGATCCCGCTGAATGCATCCGCTCCGTAAAGAGCAGACCCCGGACCCCGAATAACCTCTAATGAATCAAAAATTTGCGGGTTTAGATTAGATCGACCATAAAGACCTGTTCGAAAAGAAAGATTATTAATAGGGATTCCATCAATGAGAAAGGCTTTGCCTCGAACAACATTAGTGTTGCCCGAAAATCCACGAATCGCCACTCCAGTTCCACCGAAGCTGGAATAGGTCACAACACCGGGAAGAAAGTCGAGTAGATCGCGTAGACCTTTCCTGGATCCACGATGAGTCCAGTCCTTGCGATTGATTACACTGAAACTAGAAGGTGTTTCTAATTCACCTTCTTCAAAGAGGGAAGGGACCCTTACTTTTACCTCCAGGAGTTCTTCCAGTGAATAGGAAAATAAATCAGCGGTGTAGAAAGACGGCTGAATCAGCCAGAAGAAACCAAATACACCAATCCAGAGCCGTAAGAGCATGGTTGAGCGTGCAGATGCGCGTAGAAATGTGAAGGAACTACTTCCTAAGGTAAACCCATCTAAACACCGATTCAAGTCTTTTCCTAAATGATTGACCAGACCAGGTGTTTTGGAGGATTGTTGCCTTGGAAAGAGATTGTGAGGCCAGTGCTAAAGCAATGACTCTGCTTCAGCGCGAGAAAGATAGCATCTGGTTCAGGCTAAAGTCCTTCTCTAGAATTTTTCCCCGAATCTTGGAGGACTGTTTATCCGCCACCAGTTGAAAGTGATGATAAGCTTTTGAACCCAAAACCCTACCAAAATAACTCTGCACGATTCCCGACAAAAAATTACGAATCAACTTTGGACAGAGATGTTCGAGGACAACATCTTCAATACTCAAAATCTCCCTCACGGTTCCAGCCTGTCCCTGCCGGGCCGCTCTTCCAAACAATTGCAGGTCTACCCGAACAGACTCATGCCTTTGAGTGGAGATTACATGCAGCCCACCCAATTCAGACACATCTTCTGCCAGGATAATATCTGTCCCTCTACCAGCCATATTGGTCGCTATGGTGATACGTCCCCTCTCACCGGCGATAGAAATAATCTTGGCTTCCTCCTCATGATAAAGCGCATTTAAAAGAACACACTCAATACCGCTTTTGGCGAGTAAGTCCGCCAGATCTTCACTCTCTTTAATCGTTCGGGTACCTACTAGAATGGGTCTGGAGGTCTCATGTATTGAAATAATTTCCGTTACCACAGCCTCCCATTTCTCAGCGGCGGTTTCTAAAAGGAGGTAAGGAAGAAGCTTGTAGGTATTATTTATCCTCTTGGGTACTCTGATGGTTGGGAGTTTGTAGATCTGCCATAGTTCATTTTCCAACCTTTGAAGGGTACCGCTCATTCCGGACAGCTTTTTGTACAAACGAAAGAAACGCTGGAAGCTCATGCGAGTATGAGTTTCGGTGGGATCGGTTAACTCTACCCCCTCCTTCGCTTCAACGGCCTGATGAAGTCCGGCACCCCATGAGCGGTTTTTCATCAACCTCCCTGTTTTCTCATCCACGATGACGCACTCGCCTTCCTCATTTACAATATAGTGACTGTCACGCTTATAAAACTCTCTTGCGGCAAGGGCTTGTTTCATCAGAAAATCCCGACGTTCCCTGGATTTCCAGATCGCAGGAAGCATGTCAGATAGCGGGGATAGCTTCTCCTCTCCTAAAGAAGTGAATTTAATCTCGTGAAATTTGTGATTTACGGTGTAATCAATATCGATTTCAAGCTTAGAAGCAATTTCAAATGCTGCATGCGTAGCCTCTTTTAGGATCTCATTTTTTGTTGGAGCAGAAATAATCAAAGGTGTGGTTGCTTCATCAGCAAGGACACTATCGGCTTCATCAATTATTGCGGTATACAGACCCCTCATAACTTGAACTTTTCGAGTGGATTGAGGTGAAAGTTTTTCAATGAGGTAGCGGTCGAAGCTGATTTGTTCGTGTTCAGTTCTGTCCCTCAGAAAATCGGCCAGAAGTTCCTTGCTCGTGGCATACACTACGTCACAAAGGTAATTAGCGTGCCGCATGGCTTGATCCTGCTCCGCGACGACACAACTCACGCTTACGTTGCAACCTTCAAAGAGCGGTCTCATGGAATCCGCGTCTCTACTCGCCAGATAATCATTTGAAGTTACTATGTGTACCGGATTCCCCTCCCATGCTGCCAGTACACCTGCCACAGCGGCTGTAATCGTCTTTCCTTCTCCAGGAAGCATCTCAATTACAAAGCCATGATACTGAGCGAGAACTCCCATGATTTGGACGGAAAAAGGTCTCATTCCCAGTTTGCGATAGGAGAGCTCGGAAATTCGAGCAAGAGCCAGATTGAACTGTGACTTCCTCTTTACCCTTTTCATTCGAAATTGATGACGCCAACTTTCAACTTGCTCCATTAAATTAGAATCTTCCAGATCCGCTAATTCCAGGGAGAGTTCATAGATTTTCTCAGCTTGCCTGCGAAATCTGGCCGGAGAAAACAACCGTTTGTAAACTTTGCCCACAAGAGTGTGGGTAAGAGCATCCAGGCCCCCATATGACTTTTTCTCTTCGGGGACATTGAATCTCTTATATTCAGCGGAAAGATTCATCAGATTTTATAGCGGCGCTGCATAAGCTGAACCGTTCCCCTGCGTAGCTGCTCCCACAGAGACTTGGGCGGCAAGTCGATTCTGAGTTCCCCTGTCCTGCCATGCAGTAATGAAACAGGAGCTATGCCCTGCTCCAGGGATGCATGGACCTCAAAAAAGGATTCGGCTGTCGTCATTCCATCTTGCTGGTTGACCTGAATGCTACCACCACCGAACCAGCCTAAGGCTACGGAAGGCAATTGCTTTCGTTCAAAGGGTATGACCTGAACTGAGGAGGCCGCCAGGGTAAATTCCTCGCGTCCATAGATTTTAACTTCACCGCTGGATTTTGTATGGCTAAACAGATTGGAGGCCTGCTCCTGGGAGACAACCGCGAAAAAGCGCATCTCGTCATCTGGAATGATGGCACCCAGCTCAGAACCTAACGAAAGCCAGACATTCTTATACTTATCAAGATCTGGAGCAACCCAATGACCATCAACCTGGGCCAGAATATCGTGTTGTATTTTCTTACCCTCTAATCTGAGGACCTTTCTTTCCAGAAACTTCAATCTTTCCGCGATTGGCTTGAGATCAGCGATATCAATTTTCCGGGCCTTTAATTCCAGGGCTCTACTTTCTGCCAATTGTGCTTCTGTTGCCCGGATCTCCAATTCAAGCTCAGGATTTTCAAGGCTCATCAGCAGATCACCTTTAGAGATCCGCTGACCTGTGCGTACCTTGATTTCATGAAGGATACCCGCTACCGGGGTATAAACCGTCAAAAACCCCTGCGCCTGAATCACACCGGGGGCACGAATTCCATCCGAGGCTGGGTAAATGCAGAGTCCAAATACGGCAGCCCCCACCACTAGACTTGTGACCAGGTATGCTCTTTTGCGCTGCCTTCCAAGTCTTTGATCGGTAAATAGATAAGTAAGACCCTTCCATATCGGTCTTAGGATCCAGGCAAACAGAGAAAGAATAAGAATCAAAATCCCAGCTTCAAACCATTGATCAAGCACGAACATGGCAATGGCAATGGAGATTAAGATTCGATAGAGAAAGCTGAAAAACCCATATAACAAGAGCCAAAAGCCCTCAGATAGAGAATCAGCCGGTGGGAAAATTTCCTTGATTCCATAAAGAAGGTGTTCTATGCAATAAAACCACTGTTTCTTAGCCCTTTCAGCCAGGTTGGGAATCTCCAGCCAATCAGACAAAATATAGTAGGAATCCAATCTGGTCAGGGGATTTCCATTAAAAAAGAAGCTGGAAATAGAACCGATCATCATGACATTGAAAGCAATTCCGCGCACCAGCCCCTCTCCGGAATTTGCCCAGATCCAAACCGCGATCGAGGCAAAAAACAGCTCCACGATCATCCCGGCCGCACCCACCAGTACTCGATGCCATTTATTTCGGAAGGCCCAACTGCTGCTTGCGTCCATATAAGGCAAGGGTGTGAAAACCAGAAACATTATGCCCATTGTATGAACCTCTCCACCAAACCTCTTGGTCATAGCGGCATGACCTAGCTCGTGAAACACTTTAAGGCTAACCAGGCAAATGTAGAGGTAGACCAGATTGGAGGGAGCCAGCATACCCTGGCTCTGTTCAAAGAGTTCTCTAAAGTTTGAAATGGCTACTGTGGCCCCTAAACAAACTACTAAAATCCAGATTATCAGTCCCGGAACACTAATCAATAGATCAATGATTGGTTTGGACTTTTTTAGAAATTGCTCAGGATCCCAGAGTGGAATTTTGAGGAATAAGATCGACATAAAGGTACTGGTGAAGAACCGTTTTCGGCCCTCCTTGTACCTTTCAAACAGTCTTTCCGAGTCCCCTTTGTTCTGAAAATAGAGCAAGTTGCCATGGTGAAGCTGAGACAGAAGCCGAATGACTTCATCCTGCGTCGGGGTATCATCAGGACGAATCTTGAGACATTCCTCCCAGGTCTGCTCCACAGTCTGGTCGGCATTGAGCCTGATTAAAAACTCGTACGCCTCCGGTCGAACCCGAAAAAAACGATTGTTGAAAGGGTCATGAAGAACATAAAAAGTGGAGCCTCGAAACAACTGTTTCTGAACTCGAACGGTGTATAACAGGTTTACCCTGAGATCCGCTATGCGATACCAGGACTCGCTAAAAAGATTCCCCTGCACGCTTTGTGCTCCCTACCACCAGAATCTCAACCGAAAGAAGTTTACAATCCCTCTGGTCAAGATCCATAAGATCGAACGCTCTCCCGCGTGAATCCGCCCTACCCCTGTCATACCAGGTCTCCACCAGTCTTTGGGCAGATCCTTGCACTTAGCCCTGACCAGGAAAAAATTGCCTTCTGCTGGATCAACCTGGGCAACCGGAACAATCCGCTCCACTTCAAATGGATACTTGTTTGAGGGATCACTAAGCAGCGCAAGTTCTCCATGGGAATTTTCGCCAACCTGGTCGATATCTTCCTCCTGGACCTTGAGCTCAAGATAGATGCCAGTTGGTTCGGCAATCTTGAAAATCACCTCTCCCTTCGATACGGGAGCACCCTGGAGATCTTCCTGATCTCCTTCTACCAGGACCCCATCAAAGGGTGATTTGATAATAGATTGGTTTAGGAAGTAGCGGATTCGCTCCAGTTGAGCCAGAGCCTGGTCGCGTTTGGCATCTGAGATGGACATATCGGCCAACTTTCCATCAACCCGTGCCTTTTGTACTTCTCGGGAGAATCGAGTAACTTCTGCCCGTGCCTCTGCTTCGCGTAAATAAAGGTCCTGGGTATCCAGTTCCAGCAGTACCTGGTCCTTCTTTACCAGGTCCCCTTCACGACCATTTGCTCGGAATACGACTCCATCATAGGGTGCTGAAATGTAAATTACCCGGTCCGTTGCTAATTGTGCCGTAGCCTCGATCTGAAAATCCCACTGACCTGTGAGCACATAGATCATTAAAATGGATCCTGCAATTACTGACAATTTGAGAACAGTCTTCTCCACCCCGATCCACCAACCCAACCAATCCTTGACCTTAAGAATTGCCCGCATGATGAGCCAACGGTCGGTACGTTTCAGATTATCCAATAGGGTAGCAACCTGGTTCATTGCCAGCCTTAGGGTTAGAAGATCACGTTCTTCAAAAAATGAGTCGACTCTCTCAAGCACAACCACGGCGACGGGTTTTTCCTCCACCCTGAGGGGCAGGGTTACAATTTGCTTGAGGCCGTTGACTCTCAGGTATTTTTGATGAGCCGCGGTAATCGTTCCGGGGGATCTCTCTCCAGGAATCGTAATTTCTTCATCCTGGTCCAAAGACTCTTCAAACAGTGCCTGAAGGTTGGTGACCGCATCCATATGTTTGTCAAATTTTTCCATATGTGAGATGGCGATTGGGATTACATATTCACCTCGAGACCAACCTATGCTCACTCGCGAACACTGGAATCGAGAAGAGAGATCATTCGCTAGCTTCATGCAAGAAAGAAGAAACTTTTTCTGAGAGGTGAGATTGGAGATAATCTCAAGCACATCAAGAAAACTCTGGTCCGTACCTGCCTCCACCACGGAGTCCGCTGAACTAAAATAGGAACGGGGAATATCGGCAATCAGTTGAGTACGTATCAGGATGTCATTAATCTGGGGACTTGCCATTCGATCAGCGAATCCAATAATGATGGATCCATTACGATCCTTGCCTTCTTCCACACAAAAAGCAATCGCGGTAGGCTGTGAAAATCCTGGAATGGTTGTTCGCAGTCTCTCAAATGCGTATCCATTGCTCTGAGCCCGCTCAGCGACTTGAAGTAGATTATCCTCAAGAGCTTGCCGGATCTGTTCTTTGTCAAGGTTGGTCCCAAAATCCTGGGCAAGGCTCCAGACATCCGCTGACTTTCCCCGCGTTAAACGTAAAACCCAGGAAGTTTTGCAAATACTGGCTACCCCGGATAAAAACCTGGGCCAAAAGTCATCTTCTGAGCCAGGAAAAAACCTCAGAGAGCGTAGCTCTGCCAGCAGATTTCCTGGTTCAGCAGAATCCCTCATAGATATACTTTCTACTTTCCTGGAAGACGGACTTCAACAGTACTACCAGGAGTTATGGCCAGGTCCTGGTTGTCAAACTGAGCACGAACCAGCACCAATCCGCTTGCTTCATCCGCCATTGGGGAAACAAATACGATTTCAGCACGTCTCGTAGTGCCTGGCTCTCCAACAACAGGTTGAATAACAACTTCCGTACTTGCTCTAAAAAGTGATATTTCAGTAGCAGGAATATTGATCTCCACCTCACATCTTGAAACATTCACAAGGCGTAGAACCACAGCACCGGTCCTAACCCACTCTCCGCGGTCTACACCGATTTTCATAACCGTAGCTGATATTGGTGAGCGCAGGGTGTGCTGATGTAAAACAGTTTCGGAAATCTTGAACTCCAGCTCTTCCCTTTTCTCGGCCTCTCTTAGCTGTTCGATAGTACCCTGGCTAGCCAGGTAGCGGACCTCCTGCTGCATGACCTCATCTCTACTGACAGACCCCGACTTTGAGAAGAGTTCCTGAGTAGAGTCAAAAGTCTTCTTGAGAAGCTTGTCAGTCTTAACCTGTGTATTCAACCTGCTTTTATCCTCCCATGCGAGCTTTCTTCTTTTTGTCTCCAGGGATTGTAGTCGATCATCGAGGGATAGAAGGGAATCCCCCTGCTGTACTCTCTGGCCTTCCTTCACGATTACCGCTGAGAGAATTCCATCAAGAGAAAAGCTTAATTGAACATCTTCAACTGGATTTACAGAGGCTGTATAAGATTGAGCACAATCTACGGGGATCAGTAAAATAACAAGCAAACAAACCAGGGAAACTTTAGGTTTAACCATCACTGTCCTCGAAGGATAAAGGACCATCATCATAGAGCTTGTCTTGGTTCCCGAGTTCTTCAACTTCTACCTCAAATCGGCTTAAGAGCGTACCCATCGCCTTTTGAACGGTAGCTTCAGATAGTTTCAGATCTACGATTCCACTCAGGTTCTTTCTCTGGTGTCCAATGAGTTTTTCCTGCTCCTCCAAATGATCTCTAAGACCAATCTTCCCATATTCCATTCGCTCTTTGGAAATAGAAAGAAGTTTCCTTCTCAGCCTGAGTGCCTTTTTGTACTCAAGCATTTGGGATTTAGAGAGAGACAATGTTTCAATCTTATCTAATAAACTATTGTATAAAGTCCTGGTCAATGAATCGATTTGTAGATCGGCCTGCTTAAGGCGCAGCTCTGCCATTTTTAGATTCTGTTTCAGACTTGTTTTATCAAACGCAACGCTATATTCCACACCTACAAAGTGGGAAAGAAACCCCCCTGAGGCGAATTGACCAAGGGAACGGGAAGCGCTGAAATCAAGGGAATTTGAAGAAAGGTTGGCGACCATATCTATCCTGGGTAATACTTGTTTCATGGCATATTGGTGCTTGAGAATTTCGATCTTCTGTCTCCCTTTAGAAATCTGAATTTCCGGCCAATTTCGCAGTGCCAACTGATAACTTAGTTCCAGGTCGGGAATCGGGGTCTTTTCAACCTCCGGCAAATCACGAAGTTCAAAGAGTATATCTTTGTTCTCAATGGCGGAAACAGATAAAAGTCCAAAGATCTGGTTATGGAGCTGAGCAATCTTTGAACGAATGGAATCTAGCTCGATCTTGCGCTGGGATACCGCGACTTGGAGCTCTAATAGATGCACCTTCGAAGCCTTTCCACTCTTCACCCTTAGCCTGGCATCTGCAAGCTGCTTTGTGGCGAGAAAAAGAGATTCATCCCAACTGCGTGCAAGCTGCTGTGCTCCATACAGATTCCAATAGTTAGAGATGGCCAGACCGACCAGATCCATTAAGGCTTTTCGATACTCATCAAAAGACACCTTTTTTTCAATTTTCGCTAACGAAATTTTTATCTGGGTGGCGAGTTCACCCTTACCCCTTGATAGCGGCTGACGTACGTTGATCTTCAATCCACTGGTGTGTTCATTGGAATCCTGTCGAAATCGATCCACTACAGTGGAACTGTGTCGATCATAAGAAAAGTCAACTTTCCATTCCGTACCCTTTCTACTCAACCAGCCCACACCAGCTTCATATAGCTCGGTCTGGTCCTTATACTCTGATTCAAACTGGCGTGTAGCCGCTTCCTGGGCGGTATTGGGTGTGTGATTTCTCTCTTTTTTGAGATTCACGAAAAGAGATGGATCAAAAATTCCCCTCTCAAATTCAACCTGGTGCGAGGCTATCCGATATTGCAATTTCTGGTAGATGGCTCTGGCATTTCGACGTACTACCTGGTTGACCAGTTCTGATAGTGTCAAGGGAACAACAAAGCTCTGGTCCGCACAAAAACTATTGGAAGCTTTTGATAGAAATAGAAAAAATAGTAGAAAATAGCTACGCACTTTGGAAACCTCAATTACTCACAGTTTACTTGGTTAGAGTATAGCTACCATTACAGGTTCCGTCATGCCAATTCCCTGTGATCTGCCCTGCATCAGGATCAAAAGTACCGAGCGACCATAGAAAATTAATGTCGTAGAAAAATACAGAAGTATCTGAAATCACCGTGCGTGTCCCATAAACTCTCGAACTATCTGCTGATTGGGCTGTCCAACTCTGGTTTGAGTTAGAAATCTGGAGAATCATCAGTCCGTCATCTCCGCAACTATCTGTAAGCGCTCCGCTCCATTGACCATCAATTGAATCTGGAAGTGTGATCGTCTGCTTTTCTGGAAGGGATTGGACTGTGAATAAAGCATCCTCTACGAGATTATTGTTGTAATAGCCATTATCAAAACCACGTGCGTAGATTGAATTGGCTTTAAGCACAACCGAACCAGTTACTGTACCGTAAGATTGGAGATAGAAGTTAAAGTCACCTTCAAAATCCAGTTTGGCGTTATCAAGTGTGGTGAAACCCCTCAGGGAATTGACCCCGCCTAGCAAGGCTCCATTAAAAGTAAGTACTTCCGTGGTGTTCTGCTCAAATTTTGCACTCAAAATTGAGGTCACCAAATAGTTTGAATCTCGTTCGAAAATGGCTGAACCAAGATACACCCCATAGTTGAGAGATCGATATCCGGAAGAAGACTGAAAGAGGTTTGTTCGTGAGTCCTGGAATACAGCGGCAAGAATGGTTTGATCATTTCTGGAAAAGGTGATCACCTGGGAATTTCCACCTCCACTCTTTGGACCGGAGGTATGGGAAAGACTTACTCGCTTTTCAACCTTAGCCTCAAAGTACCTCCAGCTTATTGTTCGCGTATAGACCAATAATCCATCGGAATCTTTATTCTCTTCCCTCAAGTTGAAGGAATTGGCAGGTTCATTTGCTTCAAAGGTATAAAGACTGGCCGAGCCATCACCCGGTAATCTCGCCCACGTGAGCGCTGAACTGATCGACGTGGAAAATGTCCCATTTCCGTTTCCATTTAAAAAACTTTCAGTGTTATCAAGAATCGCCTGATGGGCTGTACCTGCCAATTGATGAGCAGAATAGTTTTCAAATGAGAGACCCAAAATCTCATAAGGAATCCTGGTTTCAATAAAAGCTGCCAAACCAGCAAAGGACTCGAGACCGGAACCTGAAATCAATAAAGACTTCAAGGTATCGTCCTCAATAAATTCCACTGGCAAGGATTTTTCTGAAGACGCCGCACCTTCTTCAACCTTAATTTCAATGGAAACCTTATCACCTGTTGTGAATTTGGAGATGTCTTTGCTAAGAAGAACTAGTTCATCGATTACATAATCCTGTGGAATACGAAAGGTAACGGATGCAGCACTCAGCGTCTCTGCATCAAGATTAACCGCTGAGGATGTACCAAGGGTAGAGAAAATACTTCCAAGGGCTATCTCTGAACCCTCATAGTGACCCTTCGCGATGACTACAGGATTTTTGAGTGTTGAGTATCCGGTTAATGGAAAATTAACTGGATCTTGAAGAAAGTTCTTCCTTGCGAGGGCGTATGGGGACAATTTGAGAATGTTTTCCAATCCAGATACCTGGTTAGATGCAACCGTCAAATTGGTTCCTACCTCAGTCCAGTTAGAACCGTCAAAACTCAAATAACTGATAGCTGTTTCATTCAAGGAGCCAAAGCTTGAAGCACTGAGCACCTCTTGAACAATGGAAGCATCCACTACATTTAACTGACGCTTTCCCGAAGAATCTTTAAGAACAACATCAAATCCAGCTAATAAAGTGAAACCCTGGTCCCTGACTTGTGCATACTTAGGAACATCTAATATTGAGTTGTATGGAGTTACAAAAACTGTGAATTCACTAGTGGTAGTCACCTGTTCCAGATTACTGGTAATGACCAGATCACCAATTTTGTTAGGAGTTGTCTTATTAGTGAAGGAGAGCTTATCTGTTAGAGCCTCACTTTGTTCTTCTGAGAAGCTGATATCCTGAGTTGCCCCTAAACCCAATTCAACCTTCGTTTCATCGGTCTTTTCATTTTCCTGTTCCGCCACGATCAGTTCAGCTACTTCATTTAGCTTATTTTGAAAGACAGTCTTTGTGGCTGGATTTGTACCTGTGTTTACGATGGTGTTCCTAAAAAGAGTCGTTGAATCAATAACCTCATCAGTCAACAATTCACTTACACTTGAACCGGTTGTATCGAGACCTCCTAAAAGTTCTGTATCAAGGGTCTTCAGGTATCCCTGGAATGTCAGTGGTGTAATGTTTTGGGAATAACTTTCGATGACCGGTACATCTGGTTCATTTGCAGCTGCCTTTACAGATGTAAGACTAGTGAACATCACGAAATTCAAGGTTCCCAAATCACTATTATCTAGCGGATCTATAGTCCCGAGGGCAGTAGAACCCTCAGCGATAATGAGATATTCGGTTTCATTTTCAAGAATGTAGCTAATCTCAAAAAGACCATTTTCATCAGTGATATCAAAGGGTTCTCCGGTGCTGAAAGCTCCGTCATAGTTAATATCCAAAAAGACTCGGGCATTTTGGATAGGCCCATCACTGACGGTTCCAGCAACGGTACTGATCACCAGGTTGGATTGGGTACCACCGCCGCCGCCGCCTCCACATCCACCAATTAAAAAGGATGCTAAAACAAACCAAACAACTGCTAGATTTTGCTTCTTATACATATATATTCACACCCTATAACAAACTGGTGAGCCCCTGGAAAATCTATTAGATCATAATTCATTTAATTTCTAATTACACGGGATCAAAGATTGATGTCCTCAATCCAGTATTCAAAGACAAACGGCTCTTCTTCACCTAATACGGTCTGGTCGGTAAACCCTATTCCAAACTCTGGAATGCTGGAGGGCTCTAGGCTAGATAGAACATCGTGATCAAATACATCTTGATCAAAATCAAGCTCATAACTAGAACCGGAATCAGCCAGCTTAACCTCTACTGGTGGAGCATGTCTCTTTTGATGATTGTAGAAGAGTGCCGCTGAAGGAGCGGAGGAGGCTGAAGTGTTAGTCTGGCTGTTGGTGAGCGAACCCTCCTTCTTGGAGAGATTCTCAAGGAGTTTGTAGTCCAGAAAGCGCGTAAACTCCACCTCATCCACAGCGCTGTTATTCCCTGAATCCAGGGCATTGTCACCAAGGGGGGAGGTTGAGGACATAAAGAGTCCCTCATTGACAAACTCAATGGCCCAGCGATCTTCACCTATGAGGGTGGCGTAAGTCTTTTCACCAATCTTAATCTGCAGCTTATCCGTTTGTGAGGCAGTCGACAAAAAGGCTTTATCCACATCTGTCTCCACAGCCTGCAGCAAAAGATTATGCAGCGCAGTGTCAGTGAGGCCAGCGCCGATGCCTTCAACACCCTGGCCGATCATGTTCAGGGTTGAAGCTTTCACGTTGAGGCCTTCATCCTGGTCGGAATCAAGAATCTCCCCTCCTGCTTCCACCTTCAATCCAACATGACCGCCGCCTGTATCAAGCTCTGAGATTTTCAGGTCTCCACCGGCCTCAAGTTGGATACTACCCGCCGCAACACTGCTGGTGCTGATGCCCGCATCCATGGATAGATCCCCTGTGGTCTTCATGCTCACAGAACCCGCCGAGGAGTTCACTGCAGCACTTTGTCTCAGGCTCTGAGACTCAACAAAAATGTCGCCTGCCACCTGCAGACCCTGCAGATCAAGAGCAAGGGTATTAGTCAGATAAAAGCCGCCTGAACCTGCCTGGGAGGAGCGCAGGGTGGAGATCGCACTGTCGAGATCCTCCGACGCTGTACCGACTCCCGTACCGGCTGTCAGGGTTGCTTCATCCGCTGTAATATTTGCACTCTCAGCGGCGGAGTTATCTAAGATACTCCCGCTCTGGGCCACAAGAATCACCTGGTCATCGGAGATCAGTGTGGTTATGCTAATCTGGTCCGTTGCCTTGAGATTCAGGATTCCTGAGCTTGAGTTGACTACCGAAGCACTCACTCCCTCTGCCATGGTGATGGATTTACCCGCCTCAAGGGTGAGATCACCACCGCTGATGGAAATATTCGCGTTGATGATCACATTCCCGCCTGTAGATAACCGGATGCCGTTTTCCAGGTTTACCTCTTCATCAATGATGATGTCCTTATCGCTCAGGGGACTGAGCAGAGCCAGGGTTCCCGTGTCCGTTCCAATGGATATGTCTCCATCGGTGCTCAATTCACCACTTGCAAGGGTAAGCTCTATGGAACCCCCGGTTCCCGTGGTTGTGGCGTTGGTCACCGAGAGATCATCCGCCTCTTCAATTACAATCTCTCCGCTGCTGGTGTTACTCGCGTTGAGCGTGGAAATATTGGTGTCGAAGTCATCACTAAAGGAACCAATCCCATTGGCCGCGCTTAGTGTCGCGGTAGCGGCAGACAGGTTGTAGGGTTCGCTTGAGAAATTATCCAGGATGGCCCCTGCTGTTGAGGTTAGACTCGCATCCCCTGTGGTCTGGATGCTATGGATGTTGAGATCTCCCTGCGCGCTAAAAGTGACGTTACCGGCTCCCGCGTTCAAAGACTCGTTCATGGTGATGGCACCGGTGCTTGAGGTGAGGCTGGCCGCACCCTGGGTCTGGATCGTACCGGTAGTGATGTTCCCCTGTGCATCCAGGGTTAAAGTGCCTGTCCCTGAGTTCATCGAGCCAGGGGTGCTTATACTGCCAGCAGAGGAAGTGATGGCCACGTTTCCTGCACCGGTTGCACTCAGGGATGTATTGACCTCAATGTTATCTCTCGCGCTAAGGGTGATCTCTCCACCGGAATTGCTGCTGAGGCTGTTTGAGGTGATCGCACCCTGGCTTGCGGTCAGGTGGATAAAACCACTCTCTACCGTAGCCGATGCTGAGGCGTTCATAGTGATACTTCCAGCACTTGCGCTCAGATCAACATTTCCTGAGCCGCTGGTGATCAAAGCGGCATTCTGGGTCAGGCTCGTTCCACTTAATGTGAGATTTCCACTGCCTGCTGTGGAAAAATCCGCACCTGTACCCTGGGTCAGATTCGTTCCCGCACTGAGGGTCAAGTCCCCTCCCCCTGAAGAGATCGAATCATTGACCGTGATGGAACCTGAGGTGGCTGTGAGAGTTAGAGATCCCTGGGTGTTTATCTCATCTGTGATCAGATCATCTCCGGCAGTGAGGGTTATACTCGCTGTTGGCTCGGTACTGATCTCAATGGAGGAATCCGCTCCCATGCTCAGATCGGCCCCGGCAGTCAGGGAGATGGAACCGTTGCTCGTGGTGATCGATGAGTTCTGCACAATATTTGAACTGGCGGCACTGAGCGTAATATTTCCATCAGCAGACTGTAGTGATCCTTGAGAAGTAATGGACGCGTTGGTGGAGAGCAGTGTAAGGCTGCCCGAGCCTGCTGTCTGCACGCTTGCCGCTGAGCTTTGGATCACTGACTGGTCTGCCGTGATGCTGATGTTGCCCTCACCCGCGTCCACAGAACCCGCGATGCTGACGCTTGCGCTACTTGAAGTCAGACTCACCGCTCCAATACCAGAGGCAGTGATGCCTGCATTGGCTACAAGCGCGTTTTGTGAACTCAGGGTGATCTCTCCACCATTGGTAGTGCTCAGATTATTAGAGGTGAGAGAGGCTGAATTCGCACTGAGATGAATAAAACCACCTGCCAGGGCACTTGAGGACGAGTGCATCGTGATGTTTCCTGCCGTTGCGTTCAGATCAATGTTTCCACTCCCAGAAGCACTCATTGCAGCACTGGAGATGATCGCTGAGCTGCTAAGAGAAATCCCCCCGGTAGAAGCCGTGGAGAAATTTGAGCCGTTGAATTGAGAAATCTGGCCTGCTGAAGTCAGGGTAATGTCTCCAACCTGCGACGTGATCGAATCCAGAGCTGTGATAGAGCCTGAAGTGGCTGTAATCGTTACAGCCCCATCGGAGATGATTTTATCTGAAAGTAGATTGTTCTCTACCGTGATACTTACCGTTCCTGTATCGCCTGCGGAGCTGGAATCAGTTGTCGAGGATGTGGTCTGGGAGAAATCGTCTCCCGCTGTCACAGTTATGGCTCCCCCTGAGGAACTCAGAGCCGCATTCTGGATAATGGAACCTCCAGATGTGGCGCTAATCGCGCCTCCGGCGGAGATAATATCTGAACTTAACGTTAGATCAGCAGCGGTAGCCTCTATGGTTATATCCCCACTACCAGAGGTTATGCTGGCATTGGAGTCAAAATTTCCGCCTGCAGCGGTCATGCTGATGGTACCCGCACCGGCAGTTGAGATGGCTGCTGTTGCTGCCTGGGTGATCGTGGTATTCGCGGTTGCTGTAATGTTGCCGCTCTCTGAGCTGATCGTGTCGTTGAGGCTCATGGATCCGGCTGTGGCTGTGAGAGTGATGGTGCTGTCACTGGTTAGTTTGTCTGCAGTGAGGTTGGTTGCGGCAACCATGGAGATGGTGCCTGTGCTTCCGGTGCTTGACGCGTCCACACTGGAGCCTATAGCTGAGATTATGTCTGTGCCAGCAGTAACGGCGATGGCTCCCCCATCACTGGCCATGCTGCCGTTTAGATTAAAGGCTGACCCGGCGGTTATTGTTGTGTTGCCTCCGGCTGAACTCGTGGAGCCGTTGAGAGTCGTTGTGGTTCCTGAGGTGATTCCTATGGACCCGCCTGCACTACTGCTGGCTGCCTCAAGCGTTACCGCTCCTGCGGTGGCCTCAATCGTTACATTCCCTCCCCCTGAGGTGATGTTGGAATTTGAGGTGAGAGAGCCTGCTGTGGCCGTCATGGTGATGGTGCCAGTAGTAGAGGTACTGATGGCTGAACTGGTGTTCTGGGTTAAGGACTGGTTCGCGCTCAGGGTGATGTTGCCGTCTCCTGCGTTAAGGGCAGAAGCTACAGTGATGTTTCCTGCGCTTGAGGTGGCGCTTACCTGCCCCGCACCCGTCGAGGTAGTACCGGCATTTAAGGTGATGTCATCTTGTGAAGAGAGAACAATCTCACCGCCCGTGGTATCTAAATCGTTACTGGTGATGGATCCGGCATTGGCCGTTAAGTGGATAAAACCTGAGGTGGTATCTAAGCTTGATCCGCTTGTCATCGAAATATCTGAGGCCGTTGCCGTGATGTCGATGTTCCCTGTTCCTGTGGTTGCAGTACCGGCGTTTAAGGTGATCGCTCCAGTGGTGGAGATCATGGTGATGTCCCCTGCCCCTGCCGTGGAGATATTCGCTCCCACAGCCTGGGTGATGGTGGTGTTGGCTGTTGAGGCTATGGTACCTGACTCAGAACCTACGGTGTCGTTTAGTGTGATGGAGCCGTTGGTGGCAGTCAGGGTTACATTGCCGTCACTGCTTAATTGATCCGCTGTGAGATCATTAGCAGCCGTCATGGAAATGGTTCCCGTATCTGCCGTACTTGAAGAGCTCACCGTGGAATCCGCGTGGGAGATGATGTCTGTTCCAGAAGTTACGGTGATCGCACCCCCGTCACTTGCCATGGAACCGTTGAGGTTAAAAGCGGAACCTGTGGTAACACCAAGCGCACCGCCTGCTGAATCAAGAGAGCCGTTTAGTGTGCTGCTGGTTCCCGAGGTGACACTTAGATCCCCGCCTGAGCTGTTCGTTGTTGCCTCAAGCGTTAGCGCTCCTGCCGTGGCCTCTATGCTTAGATTACCTCCGCCTGTGGTGATGTTGGAATTCGAGGTGAGGGAGCCTGCCGTGGCCGTCATGGTGATGGTGCCCGTAGAAGAGGTGCTGACGGCTGAACTGGTGTTCTGGGTTAAGGATTGGTTCGCGCTTAGAGTGATGTTGCCGTCCCCTGCATCGAGTGCCGAGGCTACCGTGATATTACCAGCGCTTGATGTAACACTTACCTGCCCTGCTCCCCCTGAGGTGGTACCGTTATTTAAAGTGATGTCATCCTGGGCCGAGATTACAATCTCCCCGCCTGTGGTCGTTAAATCATTAGAGGTGATGCCTCCCTGGTCCGCAGTGAAATGGATATAACCGCTGGTGGTACCCGCACTGGTTGAACTACCCATGGTGATGGAGCCTGCTGTAGCCGTGAGCACAATATTTCCTGAACCCGTCAGGTTTATATCTGCATCAATGGTAATGGAAGCCGTTTCGACGATGAAATCTATATCACCGGAGGTTCCGGTAATTCCTTGCTGGGAACTTTGCTGGGCGCCGATGGTTCCATCCATACCCACACGGTTTGTATCCACCGTTACCGAAGTAATGGTGATCGCGTCAGCATCAGAAAGATTAGACCCTCCTGCTCCTGAACTCGAACTGAGGCTGGCAATGGACGTTTCCAGCGAGTTCACGCTGCTTCCAATTCCGGTACCGGCGGTAATAAGAAGGCCTGAGCCCACAATATCCCTATTCGTGTCACCGGCATCGGTGATGGACCCGGAGGCATTTAACCTGATGTTGCCCATGCTATCCCCGCTTGAGGAAATACTTCCCACGGCGATGTCCGCTCCCGCATCAAAGCTAATATCCCCGCCGTTGGTTGAAGCAACCGCAGAATCAGACATGGTGATGTCCCCATCCTGGGCCAGGAAATCAAGGGTGCTGCTTCCGGCTGTGGATACATTGGCGTTCTGGTTAATATCTGTTTTGGCATCAAGAGAGATATGTCCCGTGCCGCCGTTTAGCGCATCGTTTAGGTTAATAGAGCCCGTGGTGGTCTTAAGTAATACATTGCCCGTACCAGTAGCCGTTAAGGCCGTGGTATCTGAGCCTCCCTCCAGGGTTAAGGAGCCGGCGCTTAATACAATGTTTCCGTTATTACCCGTAAAGAGATCTTCCTGGGCGGCTGTATCCGCCTCACCCGCAGTGGAAGCGTCCGTACCCACACGATTCACCGAGATGGCCGCAACCTGATCTACCGTTACACCATCTGTCTCACTTAAGTAGATGGAACCTGAGGCAGCACGTGCACTTAAGGTGGTAATGCTGGTTTCAAGGGCGTTGCTTGAAGCCCCTATGTCAGTAGCAGCGGTGAGTCTCACGTCATCACCGATGAGATCCACACCCGCATCACCGCCATCAAGGATCGAGGTGGTGGCCGTGGCCGTAATATCTCCAGTTCCCGAATCTACGGAGCCAAGGGTCATGGTAGCTGAACTCTCCAGGCGGATATTCCCGTCGTTGGCGTCAACAACAGCACCGTCCGTCATGGTGATGTTTCCCCCTGCCAAAAGATCAATGGTTTCAGCTGAGGTGGTGGTGGATATGTCTCCATCGGCTGCAAGGCTGATCTCATCTGCGGAATCCAGGCTTAAGCTTCCCGAACCAACACTCATGCTCGAGTTGATCGCAATGTCATTGCCACTGCCTGCGGCCTTGAGGAGCGTGTCTCCTGCTGAACTGAGTCCGGCGGTGTCATCCCCGCCTCCGATGGTTATACTTCCAGCTGTCGCCGAGAGAACCAACGCACCGGTGCTGGTTAAATCTTCCTGGGCCGCATCCGTCTGGGCTGTAAGGGTGGTACCGTCGGTACCCACTCTCTGCACGGAGATGGCGTTGAGTTTCCCAGCCGTGATGGAATCTGCCTCGGTGATGAACAAACCATCAGTCTTTACGTCGGCACTGAGGGTGGCCACCGTGGTTTCGAAATGATTGCTTGAGGTGCCCACACCACCTGTGCCGGAAACGTTAATTCTTAGTTCATCCGCGGTAACGTCAGTATCTGTGGTTCCGCTATCTGAGATATCTGCCGCGATGAGACTTACATCACCAGTTGTACTTATATCTCCTATGCCAAGGGCGTTGGTTGCCTTGTAGCGGATGTTCCCTGATCCCGTGGAAGTGGTCTTAGCGTCGTTCATGGTGATGGCATCGGCTTCGATGTCTACGGTTCCGGTGGAGGTGGTGATGAGATCCGCGTCCTGGGTTAAGGTTCCTGCCGTGGCAAGTACCGAGATATGACCGCTGCCCGCATCCACGTTCGCGTTGATGTCAATATCTGCCGTGGAGGCTGAGAGAAGTACATGACCTGAGCCTGCTGCAGTGAGCCCTGCACCGGAGGCACCACCCCCTACTGTGATGTCCGTTGCCATAAGAACTATGGCACCGTTACTTGCCGTTGTTAAATCTTCCTGGGTTTTTGAAGTGGAGGTTGTGGCTGTACTCGCGTCGGTACCCACCCGGTTGGCCGTGACGCTCATGGAACCTATAACTACCGCTGAGGATTCCGCGATGAAGATACCGTCAGCATCTGCTGCGGCGCTCAGGTTTGTAACCGTGATGTCTAGAAGATCGGAGCCCGAACCAATTCCAGAACCTGCCTCAAGGATCAGATCCGCTGCAGTAATATCATTGTCACCATCTCCATCGATGATATCTGTCGTGGCCTTGAAATAAACTCCCCCGGTTCCCGCGCTGATGGACTCAACGGTAATGTTAGCCCCTGCTTCCATCCAAACGTCACCGTCGGTGGTGGATACAGCGTTTCCGTCAGCAGCAGTGATGTCTCCTCCTGCCAGCATGTCGATGGTCTCCGCACTTGTGCTAAGCGCAATATCCCCGTCTGCATTGAGTAGGATGTCATCTGCGGCATCGAGGCTCAGGTTGCCTGAACTCGTGGCAATACTTGCATCCAGGGTGATGTCATTTCCGGATCCTGCCGCTTTGAGCAAGGTTTCCCCGGCAGAACTAATCCCCGCCGTATCATCTCCTCCGTTAATCGTTAGTGATCCTGAGGTTAAGGAGAGTACCAGGGCACCCGTACTGGTTAAATCTTCCTGGGCGGCGTCCGTTGGAGTGGAATCCACAGCTCCGTCGGTTCCAATGCGATTGACCGTGATGGCATTGAGTTTGTCTACGGTTAGATCATCCGCTTCTGTGATGAATAAACCGTCTGTTTTTACATCGGCACTGAGCGTTGCTACAGTGGTCTCGAAATGATTGCTCGAAGTTCCCACGCCGCCGGTACCAGTTACGTTGATTCTTAACTCATCCGCACTAACGTCCGTATCCGTGGTTCCACTATCTGAGATGTCTGCCGCGTTCAGGCTCACGTCTCCCGTGGTGGTAATATCCCCGATGCTCATAGCATTCGTGGCCTTGTAGCGGATATTTCCAGAACCTGTGGACGTGCTGTCGCCGTCGTTAAACGTGATGGCATCCGCTTCCACATCAATGGTTGCGGTGGAGGTGGTGATGATGTCCGCATCCTGGGTTATGGTGCCTGCCGTGGCAAGGACTGTGATATGCCCACTGCCGGCATCCACATTCGCATTGATGTCAATGTCTGCTGTTGAGGCTGAAAGATATACATTTCCTGAACCTGAGGCGGTAAGTCCGGCACCTGAGGCACCAGCGCCGATGGTGATGTCTGTGGCACTTAGAACAATGGCACCGTCGTTTGAGGTGGTCAGGTCTTCCTGGGTCTTTTGCGTATCTGTTGTAGCGGTTGTTGCATCAGTGCCAACACGATTGGCTGTCATACTGATTGAGCCGATGATCACTTCTGAACTCTCCGCTATGAAGATGCCGTCCACATCCGCACTGGCGCTGAGATCCGTCACCGTAATGTCTAACTGATCTGTAGTAGAGCCGATGCCTGATCCGGCCTCAAGAATTAAATCAGCGGCCGTGATGTCATTGTCTCCATCTCCGTCTATGATGTCTGTTGTAGCCTTGAGATAAACCCCGCCAGTCCCTGCTGTAACGGATTCCACAGTGATGTTGGATCCTGATTCCATCCATACATCACCATCGGTGGTGCTAATCGCATTTCCATCAGCAGCGGTGATGTTCCCGCCTGCTAAAAGATCAATGGTCTTGGCTGATGTGCTCAAAGCGATGTCTCCATCGGCGTTAAGCTGAATATCATCAGCAGCATCGAGACTTAAGTTTCCATCACTTGTACTGATGCTTGCATTGGCAACGATGTCATAACCTGAACCCGCAACCTTAATCAAGGTTTCTCCTGCTGAACTCACACCCGCCGTGTCGCCCCCGCCGTCAATGGTCAAGGTCGCGTCCGTTACGGAGAGAACCAGGTTGCCTCCGCTGCTTAAATCTTCCTGGCTCGCATCGGTCTGGGCCGTCAACGTGGTCCCGTCAGTACCCACGCGATTCACTGAGATGGAATTGGTGTTACTGATCTGAAGCGCGTTGGTGGCACTGGTCACGGACAGGTACATTCCGGCGTCCTGAACATCTGCCGTGAGCCTCTCCGTGGTAATTTCCAGGTGGTTACTTGAAGTACCCGCACCACCGGTTCCTGTGGTGTTAATGCGCACTTCATTGGCAGTTACATCCGTATCCGTGGTTCCGCTGTCGGTAATAGACGCCGCGATAAGACTCACGTCACCTACCCCGGTTGTGCTCATATCTCCTATGCTTAAGGTAGTGGTAGATTTGTAGCGGATATTACCCGTACTGGAGCTGGTAGTGGTGCCGTCATTCATGGCAACGGCATTGGCTTCCACATCCACCGTACCCGTTGAGGTGGTGGTGAGATCCGCTGCCTGGGTTAGAGTACCTGAAGAAGCAAATACAGTGATATGACCGGAGCCCGCATCCACGTTGGAGTTGAGATCAATATTAGCGCTGGTGGAGGAAATGCGAATGTGACCTGTCCCTGAGGAGGTAATGGTCGCATTTGAGGTGACATCCCCCGTTCCCGCACTTAGCACAACGCTCCCGGTGCTGCCTGTTGTAATGGTTGCCCCACTTGCCTGCGTAATGCTCGTACCAGCTGTGGAAATAATATTTCCACTTTCTGAACTGATCGTGTCATTGAAGGTGATGGCGGTATTAGTCGCCGTAAGGGTAATATTTCCATCACTGCTGAATTGATCCGCCACTAAATTGTCCGCTGCGGTCATGGTGATGGTGCCTGTGTTCGCGATACTTGTTGAATCCACCGTGGAGTCAGCATGGGAGAGGATATCTGAACCTGCGGTTACTGTGATTGCTCCGCCGTTAGACGAAACGCTGGAATTGAGATTTACATCATCTGCTGTAGCCGTTAATGTCAGGGCACCGCTGTTGGTACTCACAGCAGTGTTAAGAGTCAGCTCATTGGTGGCCTCCAGGGTCAATGCCCCTGTACCCGTGATCTCAACTCCCTTGGAGTCAGCGTCTGTTCCGTCTTCTACGATTATGTCTGAACCCTTTAATACCACGTCTCCTGAGGTACCCACCACATCATGCTGGGTGGAGCTTTGGGCTGATGTGGCTGCATCTGATCCGACCCGGTTGGTATCTACAGTTACCGAGGTGATGGTAAACGCGTCTGCATCGGTGATGTAGGCACCGCCTGTACCGGAGCTTGATGTCAGGGTCACAATGGAGGTATCCAGGGCATTGCCGCTGGTGCCGGTTCCGGTAGTGGCAGTAATGAGAAGTCCTGAACCCACAATATCCGTGAAGGTATCCCCGGCATCCGTGATGGAGCCTCCGGCATTAAGTCGTACATCACCCTGGGTGTCCCCGTTGGAGAAAATAGCGCCAACAGCGATATTGGTTCCGGCGTCAAATTCAATATCTCCGCCGTTAGTCAGGGAAATGGCCGTATCCGCCATGGTGATGGCTCCGTCTCTTGCACGGTAATCCAGGGTGGCTGTGCCTGAGGTGATGACATTGGCGTTCTGGTTGATATCCGTTTTGGCATCAAGGGAGATATGGCCTGTGCCGGCATTGATCGCATCATCAATACTCATTGCTCCAGTGGTGGTCATAAGCAGTACATGACCACTACCTGTGGCTGTTAACGCAGTTGTGTCTGAACCACCATCGAGGGCCATGGACCCGGCGCTTACATAGATATTTCCGTTATTGCCAGTAAAGAGATCTTCCTGGGAAGTGTTATCTACCTTGGCCGAAGTGGTTGCATCGGTACCCACGCGGTTGACCGAGATGGCCGCAATTTCACCCACGTTTAGTCCATCGGTCTCACTGAGATAGATGGAACCTGTGGTGGCACGCGCGCTCAGGTCCGCGATGGTACTCTCAAGGGCGTTGCTTGAGGCACCTATGTCAGTACCTGCCGTGAGTCTCACGTCATCTGCGATGAGATCCACTCCATCATCTCCTCCATCTAGAATGGAGGTGGTGGCCGTGGCCGTAATATCCCCGGTTCCGGCATCTACCGAACCAAGGGTGATCGTGGCGGAAGACTCAAGGCGGATATTGCCGTTGTTGGCATCCACTACGGCACCGTCCGTCATGGTGATGTTTCCGCCTGCTAAAAGATCAATGCTCTTGGCTGAGGTGGTGGTGGAGATGTCTCCATCGGCTGCAAGGCTGATCTCATCTGCTGCATCAAGACTTAAGCTTCCGGAGCCAACGCTCATGCTCGCATTGATCGCAATGTCATTTCCAGAACCTGCGGCCTTGAGAAGAGTATCGCCTGCGGAACTAAGTCCGGCGGTGTCGTCCCCGCCTCCGATGGTGATGGAACCTGCGGTTGCTGAAAGAACCAGGGAACCGGTGCTGGTTAAATCTTCCTGGGCCGCATCTGTCTGGGCTGTAAGGGTGGTGCCGTCGGTACCCACTCTCTGCACGGAGATGGCATTGAGTTTCCCAACCGTGATGGAATCTGCCTCGGTGATGAACAATCCGTCGGTCTTTACGTCAGCACTGAGTGTGGCCACCGTGGTCTCGAAATGATTGCTCGATGTGCCCACTCCCCCGGTTCCGCTCACGTTAATGCGAAGTTCATCCGCACTAACGTCAGTATCCGTGGTTCCGCTATCTGAAATATCTGCCGCGATGAGACTTACATCACCGGTGGTGGAGATATCTCCTATGCTCATGGCGTTGGTTGCCTTGTAGCGGATATTTCCTGAACCCGTGGAGGTGGTCTTGCCGTCATTCATGGTGATGGCATCGGCTTCGATGTCTACGGTTCCGGTGGAGGTGGTTACTATATCCGCGTCCTGGGTTAAGGTTCCTGCCGTGGCAAGTACCGAGATATGACCGCTGCCCGCATCCACGTTGGCGTTTATATCTATATCTGCCGTGGAGGCTGAGAGAAGTACATGACCTGAGCCTGCTGCAGTAAGCCCTGCACCGGAGGCACCGCCCCCTACTGTGATGTCCGTTGCCGTAAGAACAATGGCGCCGTCATTTGCCGTGGTTAAATCTTCCTGGGTCTTGGAGGTATCCGTGGTGGCTGTAGTTGCATCCGTATCCACGCGATTGGCCGTGACGCTCATGGAACCTATAACTACCGCTGAGGATTCCGCGATGAAGATACCGTCAGCATCTGCTGTGGCACTCAGGTTTGTAACCGTGATGTCTAAAAGATCGGAGCCCGAACCAATTCCTGAACCTGCCTCGAGGATGAGATCCGCGGAGGTAATGTCATTGTCACCATCTCCATCGATGATATCTGTCGTGGCCTTGAGATAGACACCGCCGGTGCCTGCTGTAATGCTCTCTACGGTAATATTTGCCGTCGCTTCCATCCATACGTCACCGTCAGTGGTAGATACAGCGTTTCCGTCAGCAGCGGTTATGTCTCCTCCTGCCAGCATGTCGATGGTCTTGGCACTTGTGCTAAGAGCAATATCCCCGTCTGCATTGAGTAGGATGTCATCGGCAGCATCGAGGCTTAGGTTGCCTGAACTAGTGGCGATGCTTGCATCCAGGGTGATGTCATTTCCGGAACCGGCGACTTTTAGCAAAGTTTCACCTGCGGAGCTTAAACCAGCTGTATCATCACCACCGTTGATGGCGAGAGAGCCGGAGGTTAAGGAAAGTACCAGGACACCAGTGCTGGTTAGATCTTCCTGAGCTGTGTCCGTTGGAGTGGAATCCACAGCACCGTCGATTCCAATGCGATTGACCGTGATGGCATTGAGTTTGTCTACGGTGAGATTATCGGCTTCTGTGATGAATAATCCGTCGGTTTTTACATCGGCACTGAGCGTTGCTACAGTGGTCTCGAAATGATTGCTTGAGGTTCCCACACCACCGGTACCCGTTACGTTGATTCTTAACTCATCCGCACTTACGTCCGTATCCGTGGTTCCACTATCTGAGATGTCCGCTGCAATCAGGCTCACATCTCCCGTGGTGGTAATATCACCGATGCTCATGGCATTTGTTACCTTATAGCGGATATTTCCGGAGCCCGTGGAAGTGCTGTCGCCGTCATTGAAGGTGATTGCATCTGCCTCGACATCAATGGTTCCGGTGGAGCTGGTCAGGACATCCGCGTCCTGGATCAGGGTTCCCGAGGTAGCCAGTAAGGTGATGTGACCAGAACCTGCGTCAACATTTGCGTTGATGTCAATGTCGTCAGTAGAGGCGGAAAGATATACATTACCCGAACCTGAGGCAGTGAGTCCGGCACCTGAGGCACCACCTCCGATGGTGATGTCTGTAGCGGTCAGGACAATCGCTCCGTTTGAGCTGGTTGTTAGATCTTCCTGGGTTACTGCCTGAGTAGCAGTCGTGGCGTCAGTACCAACCCGGTTCACCGTCACTGTTTGGGAGCCGATGGTTACAGCGGTAGTACTGCTAACAAAAAGACCATCAGAACCTGCCAGAGCAGATAAATTGGTCACGGTGGTTTCCAGAATATCGACTCCCTGCCCGGCACCGGAACCCGCATCCAAAACCAGTGAAGTCGCCACAAGATCTACGGACGAATCACTAATATCTTGATCAAAGATATCTGTAGCGGCCTTCAGATATATATTTCCCGTATCTGCACTGGCATATTCAACAGTTATGGTACCCCCACTCTCGACTCTTATATGCCCATCAACAGTATTGATCGCAGCACCATTTCCCTGAGTTATATCGCCGCCAGCCAGAAGATCAACGGTCTTTGCCGAGGTAGTGGTATCTATATCCCCTGATCCATTGAGCTGAATGTCATCGGCAGCATCCAGGCTGAGATTGCCGGTACTTGTGCTGATGGTGGCATTGAGAATAATATCTTTCCCAGTACCTGCAGCTTTAAGAAGAGTCTCTCCTGCAGAACTCAATCCGGCCGTATCATCGCCGCCGCCAAGGGTAATGCTTCCCGCAGTAGTAGATAGTACCAACGCTCCCGTACTTGTTAGATCCTCCTGTGCCGCGTCACTTGGAGTGGACGTCACCGCACCGGTGGTTCCCACGCGATTCACGGTTATGGCGTTGAGCTTGCCTATGGTTATGTCATCCGCCTCCGTGATGAATAACCCGTCTGTTTTCACATCAGCACTCAGGGTGGCCACTGAAGTCTCGAAATGATTGCTTGAAGTTCCAACACCGCCGGTACCTGAAACATTGATGCGAAGTTCATCCGCACTCACGTCCGTATCTGTAGTTCCGCTGTCGGAAATATCTGCCGCGATCAGGCTTACATCTCCACTGGTGGAGATGTCTCCTACTGTAAGAGCATTGGTTGCGTTGTAGCGGATATTGCCAGAACCAGAACTGGTGGTCTTGCCATCATTGACGGTGATGGCATCGGCCTCGATGTCAATGGTTCCCGTTGAAGTCGTGGTTACATCCGCATCCTGGGTTAAGGTACCTGCCGTGGCAAGCACACTGATATGACCGGAACCGGCATCCACGTTCGCGTTGATGTCAATGTCCGCGGTGGAAGCGGTAAGAAGAACGTTTCCAGCACCCGCCGCACTCAGTCCTCCTCCTGACGCACCTCCCCCTATGGTGATATCTGTTGCGCTGATGGTGATTGCACCGCCATTGGTCGTGGTCAGATCTTCCTGGGTCTTGGCCGTTGCCGCGGTAGCCGCATCGGTCCCTACGCGGTTGACTGTAACGGTGATCGAACCCACGGTGATAGCTGATGAGTCGGCCACGAAGGTGCCGTCCGCATCGGCTGTTGTACTCAGGTTAGTGACCGTTGTCTCCAGGCGGTCAGCCCCAGACGCGATTCCTGAACCTGCCTCAAGAATTAGTCCCCCGGCGGTAACATCCACACCCGCATCCCCATCAAGAATATCTGTGGTGGCTTTGAGGTACACATTTCCAGTTCCCGCGCTGATGGATTCAACCGTGAGATTGCCACCACTCTCCATTCTTACATGACCGTTGGTGGTGGAAATATCTGCTCCGGCAGTCCTGGTAATATCTCCCCCGGCTTTGATGTCGATGGTTTTGGCAGTTGTGGTGGTGGATATATCCGCGTTGGTATCATTGAAGATCACCTGGTCATTAGCATCCAGGCTGATGTTTCCGCCTGAGGAAGTGATAGATCCATCAATGGTAATGTCGCTGCCGGAACCGCCGGCCTTGACCAGGACTTCGCCTGCCGCGTTGATGTTGGTGGACACAAGAATGTCATAGAGGCGAATGCTTCCTGAGGTGGTATTTAGAACTACGTCTCCGCCGGAAACAATATTGGTCTGAACCGCGTCGGTTATGGTTGAGCTAACCGCTCCGTCGGTGCCAATTCTACTCACGGAAATGGCGTTTAGATCAGCCACATTAAGGGCATCTGTTTCGGTTATATATAAGCCCCCGTCCTGTACAACGGCACTTAAGGTACCCGTGGCTGTCTCAAGGTGATTGGCTGAGGTTCCAGCCCCACCCGTACCGGTCACGTTGATGCGCACTTCACCGGCACTAAGGTCCGTATCCGTGGTTCCGCTATCTGTAATGGAAGCGGCAATAAGGCTTATGTCATTCCCGGCACTCATATCCCCAACGGTGAGGGTGGTGGTGGATTTGTAGCGGATACTTTCGCTAACATCACTGGTACTGGTGGTCGTTCCGTCGTTCATGGCAATGGCATTGGCTTCCACATCCACTGAGCCGCCAGTTGTGGTGATATCTGCTGCCTGGGTCAGGGTTCCCGAGGTCGCAAGTGCGCTGATATGGCCGCTACCTGCATCTACATTGGCGTTTATATCTATATTGCCGGTAGAGGCAGATAGAAGAACATGGCCGGAACCCGTTGCGGTTAAACCCGCCCCCGCATCCCCTCCATTGATCGTGATGCCTGTGGCGGAGAGAACAATGGCTCCATTGGAATTGGTCTGAAGATCTTCCTGGGCCCCTGAATCGGAAACTGTTCCTGTTCCAAGGCGGTTAACCGATACCGCGTTGATCTTCCCGACTGTAACTGCATCATCCTCACTGAGAAAAATACCTCCGCCTGTGGAAAGAGCCGAGAGATTGGTTACGTCAATCTCAAGAGCATTGGAGGAGGAACCTATATCTCCTGCCGCAGTCATACGAAGGCTTGCGGCACTTACTTCGGTATCTGAATTACCGCCATCCACAATGGTAGAGCTCGAATCCAGGGTCACACTACCTGTTCCTGCACTCAAACCGCCCAGGGTTAAAGCACCCCCATCAGTTTCGTAGCGAATATTTCCATCATTGGTAGTAACCGTGGCTCCATCACTCATAGTGATCGTGGTGGCAGCTAGAAGATCGACGGTTTCTCCTGACGCACTGGTGGTCAGGTCCCCGGAACCGTTCTGAGTGATGGCATCCACGGACACGACCGAGATGCTTCCCTTTGTGGAAGTCATGGAAGCATTAATCGCAATCGCGTCTGAAGCACCTCCACCAGACTGCACCAGAACATCGCCGGCATCTCCACCTACTGTAAAATCCCCACTGATGGTTATAGCTCCATCAGCGGTTTTGATCTGTACCGTACCATCCGTTCCATTGGATGTGATGCCATCAGAAGCGATGGTCAGGGCATCGGCTTCTTCCACGTAGATTCCACCTGAGGTGGAGTTGGTACCGGTAATGGAGGTCACGGTGGTGTCGATCTCTTCGGAACTGGTTCCAAAGCCGGCTCCTGAACTGAAAGTTAGAACCGTGGAGTCACCGTAGATGTTGGAGGTTTCCCCGGTGAGATTATCTGAAACCGTACCGCTAGAGCTGGTAATATCTACCGTACCATCGGCTTCGATTTTACTCAGGGAGATATTACTACCTGCCTCCAAAGCCACTGCACCGCCGTCAGATCCATCAACAGAACTGATGGATTTCCCATCGGTCATGGCAATGGTACCGGAAGCACCATTGGCTTCCAGGGTAATCAGTCCGCCCGGGGTGGAGATATTCTCCTGAACATTGATGGTTTCATTGGCCGATTGTATGGTGATAGTACCGGCACCGGAATTGGAAACCGTAGCCGTATTGGTAATGGTTCCATCGGCTTTGAGTAGAATTGCCCCGGTAGTTCCGCTAACCTCATCGGCAACGGAAATATCCGTGTCCGTACCGGTATCCCTTGCTTCTAAAGTGATAGAACCCGATCCGGTTGTGCTTACCCCTGTTTGTCCTGAAGCCACGGTGAGATTTCCATTCAATGTTGTTACTGTAATCGTAGAAGACTGCCCGGCGTCGGTCTGCTGAACCTGGTTTATGGTCATGTCTCCGCCCGAAGCCAGTTCGGTTAGAGAAAGATTTCCGTCTCCCGAATTTACCGCTGCAATCGTGGTGGTCTCAAGAAAATCCAGGTCAATGCCTGTCACGGCAGTTACCGTAAGAGTTCCTGCAGTCAGAGCCTCACTGGAGACTCCGTCATCCGTATCATTTAGCTGGCGGATTTTGCCCGCGTCCGAATAGAGGGTAATGTTCGAACTGATCGCCTCAAGATCGTTATAGATGTCGATATTATTCACCGCGTCTAAGATGATATCTCCGGTACCCTTGAGAACCTTGTCGCTATTGGAGTAATCCGCGATGGTGATAGACCCTCCAAAAATCGTTACTTTATCTAAAAAGGTATTTTGATCTGCGGAAAATACCCCAACAGTAACCGCCCCCGCGCTGGCATCGGCGTGGTTGTCCCCGTCGTCTTCGTGACCGATGATAATCTCGGAGAAACCGTCTGAGAGGGTACGAAGTTCAGTAGCAGTAATATTTAAGACATTGCTGGTACTCTCTCCCGGAGGCGAGGCCACGGATATGGCGTTGCTGACCGTTGCCGTCCTCAGGGTGATCTTACCCCCGCCAGTACTGGTGATTGACTCTTCCGAACCCTGGAAGTTAATTTCATCACCCTCCAAGAAGATGTCCCCACTGACACTTACTCCTGCCTGGAATACAACCTGAGTCGCCCCTTTTATGGTGAGATCTCCTGTAATCGAAAGCGCTTCCTTAAAGGTCACCACACCACTGTTAGAATTGATCAGAAGGTCTCCGTTAAGCGTAACTTCTCCATCAAAGGTTACGTTTACAGCTCCCGCGGAACTATCGCCGGGATCCTGGATGGTGATGCCCTCAAGTGGATCACTGCCCCCCACATCCCCGTCAAAAGTGACGTGGCCTGCGGCGGTAAATAGGACCAGGGAGTCGTCTCCTGCTGAACCATCGCCATTAACGGTGTGCGTGGAGGAAGTACCCATGGCGATTCCCGTTCCTCCCTCAAGAGTTCTAGCACCCTCAATTAAAAGAGAGTCACCATAGGAGAGTATGCCAGCAGCAGTGGTATTCGCGGAAATCGTCGTGGTATGTCCCGAACCTTCGATGATCAGGGAAGCCCCGTCCGTTAAGACAAGGTCGTCATAGATGAAAGTCTCTCCGCCAAGTCCTGGGTTTTGTATAAAGAGATCATCCTGGAAGGTAATGGTCTGTGAGGTGTTACCATCATCCCCGATCTTGATCTGGTGAGCTCCATCATCAGAACCGATCACAATCTGACCGAATCCGTTTTTCAACTGAGATAATTCAGTAAGTTCAAGATGGAAGGAATTCGTAGTGTCATCCGCGGTATCGCCGATGATAATTTCACGGCTGGAATCCAACGGTTTGAGGGTCAGGGTGGCTCCAGCGGAACGAATTTCATCATTGATGGTTACGTCGTTAGACGAAATGGAAATGTCTTCACCACTTCCGTCAATGGGATCGTCAATGGTTTGTTCACCAGAGAGATTAGTCACGGTGGTGTTCCCACCTTTTGACCCTCCTTGCACGGAAATACTCTCCGCAGCCATGATGGAGACGTGATCCCTGTTCTCACTAAGCACATTAAGCTTTTCAGCATCGATGAGAATGGAGAGGGTTCCCTTTTCAATTGCATGGCGAAGGGCTGTCTGTTCATCTGTTTCACCAACCTGGGCCGCCTGTTCGTCTGCAAATAAACGTCCCCCAATATTCTTCTTGGCGGCAATGGTCATTTCCCCGCCGGTGGTACGAAGATAGACGTTTCCGGGCTGGCGCAGCGGCGTGTTGTTTGCCATATGGGTGATTTCTTCGAAATCTGCGGCGTTGGCGACAATAATTTGCCCCGTAGTGGCATTTACTGAGATCTTCCCTTTCCCAAGGGCCCAGAGGAGTTTCTCTTCAAAGGTTTCACTACCGTCATGGGAATAATTCCCATCTGAGGTCAGCCAGTTAATAGCGCTCATGGGGGTGTAAATCGCACCCACACTAGAGGTCAGGGAGATGTTACCTGAACCTGCGACATTGATTCCTTCGGTTAATTTGATATCCCCGGTTTCCGTGGTGATACTGACCCCGCCCCCGGTGGTAGTGATATCAGCATCAAGGTTAAAGTAGGAATTCGTACCAGCAGCGTAAAGCGTTACCAGACCTGCTGAGGCATTAATACCGTTACTTTCCACTTTGATGTGTCCATCCAGGGTCTCGATTGTTACCGCTCCGCCAGAATGGGAGATCTTCTTAATGACGATGTCATCGGTTTCGGTGATACCGATGGTTCCACTTGAAGTGTTGGTCAGATCAAGCTCCTTGACCTGAACTTCAAGCCCACCCGATGCACCGGACCCAATCCCGTTAGCAGCACTAATGACGAGCTTGGCCCCGGTGGCAATAATGTCTAAAGGACTGTCGCCGGAATCAAGAACCGCTCCGCCGGAGCTTGAAATCACCAAGGGATTGGTGTTGGTGGTTCTGAGTTTTCCAACGGTGATATTGCCAGAAGCGCTCATAGAGATCAGACCCGCACCCACACTAACTTCCGATTCAGAGCTTAGAGTGACGGCACCGCTTGTTGAACTAAGACTTACATTAGCTCCCGTGGTAGTCAGATCAGACTGTTCATTTAGAGTGACTCCCGTACCTCCAGATAAGGTAATCGTACCCGTTGCCGTGGTTACCGACTGGTTCAGGGTCAATACCCCGCTACCGTCGGTTCCCGCGCGCAGAATCACATTGTTGCCGCCCGTGGTCTGGATTGCTGAGTCAAGGGTCAGATTTCCGGCCGTATTAAAGGTAAAGGTTGAACCAAGGTTATTCTGGGTAACCGACGAAATCGTTACTCCATCGGATTCGGTAATGTTAATCGTACCGTTTGCCGTTAATTCCAAGGTGTCTGCTTCCAGGGTTGCTGTAAGGGTTCCAGCGGAACTTAAGTTCACACTTCCAAAGTTTGCCGTACTCGTAAGATTGATAGTCCCTGTCTTTGAGGTAACATCCACGGTTCCAGAGGTACCCGTAATAGAGGAAATAGAAATATTTCCATCAGCTAAGATGGAGAGGTCCCCTCCCCCCATGACAATACTGCTCACACTTAGCGCTCCGGTCTGGATAATGGTCAGGTCACCGGTATTTGTCATGCTCACTTGTATAGTACCTACGTCAGTGGTCAGCGTCAGATCCTGACCTGCGCTCACAGTGAGGTTTTTCGCTGTCACGGTATCCCCAAGTGTCATACCATTGGTGGCCGTAAGAGATACATTGCCTCCCGTTCGTCCTACGTTCAAGGGTGATACGACAACAAGATCATCGCCTGCGGTAAAGCTAACGCTCTCATTCGTGTTCGTGGGCATATCTACAACGGTCAAAGTTCCCGTGACACTCATGGTGACACTACCGGCAGGCTTATTGGGTGCTATGAGAATATAGTCTCCTGTAACGCTGCCTGGCAGGCCACCGGCTGTCATGGTGGTGGATGTGGTGGATAAACCTGAGGATTCAGCGGTATACGCGATCTCTAATTCATTACCGCTTCCAGAATCGGTGGGCTCATTAATGGTCACCGTGGTTCCGGCTGTGGTGCCTTTCAAGGTAACCGTCCTCCCAAAAACATCCACTTCGGTCTGTTCTCCAGAATCATTGTGGTTCAATTCACTAATGGTGCCAGAGGCATCCAGGGTGACCGTAGCGTTCAACTTCTCAGATCCCTTAGCAAATCCGGCCTCTACGTTATCTACCTGGAGATCATTCCCGGATTTGAGCGTAATATGATTACCGGAATTATCCTCAATGGTACGTACCAGGTGGGCCTGCATGGTGTTTCCGGACGTCACGTCTATCTTTCCGTTGTTGGCAATAACCGAGGTAAGACTTACGCCATCAGCCTCGTTAATCACGATATTTCCAGAACTTGTCGACTCGGCAGTAATACTTCCTACCAGGGTATTAAGGCTCATACCTCCGGTTGTACTTACATCCAGAGTACTGGCAATGAAAACGGAAGAGTCGTCGGTACTGATAGATGTGGCATCAATGTCTAGCGTACCAGTCGATTTATTCGCGGAGACTAGCCCACCCTGTACTGTTAAAGTACCATTCACATCAATGGTGACATTCTTGGCTGAATCAAAGTTACTCAGTCCTCCAATGAAACCAGAGAGAGTAAAGCTCTCCTCAAGTTCAAGATAAACATCATTTTTTGCGCGAATCTCGAAATTACTCGCATCCAATCCCTGGGTTCGAATGTTGACAAACCCAGAGTCTTTATTGACCGTGGTATATACACCGTCATTATTCGTATCTACTGCCTGCTTCACTAAATTTTGACCCGTAGCAGTGATCTTAATTTCATCAATGGCACCATCACTAGCAATGATATCCCCGTTGATGATTACATCCGCCCCGGATTTTAGCTCCAGAAGCTTACTTGCCGTAAGGGTTCCGCTAATCGATAATACAGAACCCGTCTCCAAGATGATCGAATGAGCGGAGAGATTCCCCGGAAGAAGCTTGGAATCCGTGGAGCCAAACTGGAAGTATTTTCCAGCCCTGTATTCAATGAGATTGGTGGCGTTGAAAAATTTATAGATATCCACCACGCCTTTGGTGGCGCTAAAACCTATCCCGACGGTGAAGTCAAGACTGTCACCGCTAGTGGGAGTCGCTACTTCTATATTTTCATCCACGGAGATCAAGCGAATGGTATCTCCGATTATCTTTGAGGTACTGAGGACCTGCAGATCATTTTCCGCCTGAAGCGTTACCGTGGTAGAAGCGTTCTTGGCGGTCTTAACCGACTTGATGATCAGACCTTCGGTTTTCTCAATATAGCCGTCCTCCTCACTGATACTGATGTCACCGCCAGTAGTATGTGCCTGGGTAAGTTCATTAATGGCTACTTCGAGACCTGTAATACCGGAGACAGCGGTCATGGTGAGTTTATCTGCAACCAGATCCACATCGGTGTCCGTAAAAGACTCCTTGATCTTACCGCCGGAGGTTAAAGTCACATCTCCCTGTGAGGTGACAGATGTAAGCGTTATGTTTTGAGTCAAATTATCTTTATTTTTAACGGTCGGTAAGTCACCGCTTCCGGTGGCGTAGGTCCCGGCAACAAGGCTTCTGATAAGAAGATCAGATCCTGCTGTAATAGCAATATCATTGGTATCCCGGTCAGTATTTAGCAGTACATCCGTTGCTTCAACAATTCCGCTTGCGCTAACGGTGAGACTTCCATCAAAGACATCCAAATCCTGTAGTTCCAACTTCTTGGAAGTGGTCTGGGTAAGGGTCACAGCGCCTACACCTTTGGTCTGGATCTTGGCCGCAGAAACATCCGTTCTCAGGCTCAAGGATCCTTCTGCTTCAATCTCTAAAACATCCGCCGTGATCACATTAGTAGACTGAGTCATGGAACCCTGGGCCTTGAGGGTCACATCCCCTCGACCAGAGGCCTTGACCTCAGTCAAGGTTAAATTCGCCGTGCCGCCCTTTTTAAACGTCTGAACCGTGATGTCATTTTTATCACTAGCACCAAGGGTGTTGGCTTTGGTAATAGTGACATTGCCAAAGACCTTTACGTCGATTCCACCATCAGTGGCGATCACATTACTAAGGGTCAGATCAGAGATATTAACAATGGCGATGTCTCCTGCCTCGGAGAGCTGCGCATCCAAGCTTGAGATATCCGTATTTGCGCCAAACCCTGTAGCCGTACGCCCATAAAGGACCGATGATTTCATTAAGCCTTTATCATGGGTCAGGGAACCTGCCGTAGCGCTGATTTCGATTCTGTCGCCTGCTTCAAGGGTAGATTCCGAAAGTGTGATATTTCCGCCGATATCTCCGGCCTCAAGACTTATGTCCCCTGTAGCGGCGGTGGCTTTTAAGAACGCATTGATATTACCGGTAATGCCCCCGTCATCGACGGTTCCTACAGTGTCATCTCCAGCGCTGATGTAGATTCGGTTCTTTGCTTCCACTTTTCCGCTTAGCTCCACATCCTGCACTGACTTCAAAATGACTTGATCGTCGGCCTTAATTTCACCACCCGCCAGAATTTTTTCATCTGATGTAAGTGTAATATCTGATCCGCTCTCTGTGGTTATGAGGCTCCCGGCCTCCGCAATAGTTAGCAGAGATCCGGCGTGTAGAGTGAGAGCGTTACCTGAGGTGATTTTGGCAATCGCTGGAAGATCCGCACCCGCAAGGGTGACCCCTTCCAGTGTCAGATTTGTCGCGGCGGTCAGAGTAAAGGTGTCTGCCGAAGAAATCACGCCGCAGATATGGGCATTAGCACCTGTGAAAATACTGATATTGGTACCTTTTAAAGAATCTGCTCCAAACTCCGCCGTTCGTTTTGTGGCTTCCTGGAAGTCTCTAATCGTACGGGTCTGGGTTTGCTGATCCGTAACCGCCTTACGCTCCCAGACAGTTTGGTTTTCAAACTGAACAACCTTTACCTCTTTCGTGGTTGTTTCATAGATGGGTCGGTAATCAAAGGTGTCTTCGGACTGGTATACAAGCTGATACTGCAACTGTATTCTCTGGTCTTTAATATCGTGCCAGTTCGAAGTCCAGCTATAATCATAATCAAACTGATTTTCATAGACTTGAGTGGTGATCTTGTTACGGGCTTTTACAAAACCACCTACGTCGTCTCCACCAAATTGAGTGGTGTAGACACTGGTAGACTGGACCTGATCATAAGTATTGAGCCATGTTCCTGTGACGGAAGTTGTTGGATCGGATCCATTAAAGGAAAGTCCATCATGGGAATTATTATTGTCCCCTGAGACGTCATGTCCATCCCAAACATCATTGAGAATCCAACGATCGCTTCCGGAGGCAGTACTGGAACTTAAGTCTCTCCAACCCCAGTTGGGTACATCGTTATCAGAGCTGTAAGAAATCGACGAGCCATCGTCATTATCCATCCAATAACCACCCAGACCCTGGTAGGCTCCCCAATATTTCCAAAGACCAACATTTACATTTGAAGTTGTAGCTGCGCTACCCTTTTGGCTAAATGCTGAAGTGTCCGTTGATAGTGCGGTTCGAAAGTCAGTTCTGCCATAGATATCATCGGTATAACGCCCCTGGGCTCCTCTTGGATCATCTCCGGTGCTATTGGAAGAGGAGTTTTCCCAATCCCAATTCGGGTCTCGGTTCTTAGTCATGCTATCGTAAGTGGCACTTCTTGAGGATATTTCAAAGGTTCGAATACCGGTATTGTCAGTATAATCAGTAGCCCATCGTGCTCCGTTGCTATCAAAATCCTGTGTATCAGCTGTAATTCTCGCAGCGTAGTTAGCAACCCACCAAGTTGAGGTATCAGTAAGGCTGAAAGTAGGAAAAGAATCGAAAGTAGACGAATCATTTGAGATCCATTTGGACTTATCCTGATCATAATCAACATCAGAATCATCTTTGTAGCGTCCCACCAGTTCTCCGGTAGGATTGGAAGTAGCTGACACCCAACTACCACCCGAATTTGTCCCGTCCCGATTCGTATCTCCCGTGAGATACTTAGCTTCACCCTGAGAGACTAATCTCAAAATATTCTCGGCCGCTCCTTTGGGCATCTTCACATATTTATCTCTCCACCCGGAAATATCAACACGGTAAATCACATCAGAATTGCTAGCCCAAGAAGGAGTTACTGAATTGCTGGTGGCGTTGCCGTTAAGTGTTTGCTCGATCGTGGCATTTGAGTAGGAGAAATCAAATAGAGGCATGTAGCCAGTATTGTTGAGTACCGCTTGCCTCTGGGCATCACTTAAAGCCGTGAATCCTTTGTAATTATTAACCTGTTTATAGTCCGCTGTAACGGCTGTCGCCGACTGGCTTGGCAGTGCTTCCGTACCCGCATTGGACCAGTTAATAGAACCGTTTTGATAATCAACTCCCTCAATGAGAATTTCGCGAAATTTCCGTCCAGTCACTGCATTGGGATTGTAATAACCAATCTGTTGGATGGTCACATCCATCTCGATATGCTTTTCCCCAACTTTGACACGCTCCGTACCAACCTGCTCGGTAATCAGGCTGGTTTCCCAACTTACAACCGGAACAGAGATGGTACCCACGGAAACTTCCTGGAAACCCACCACGACGGTAACCGTTTCTTCTACGGTTTTGATTACAGGTATGAGAACGGTCTTGAAACCGGCAACGGCTGAATCCGCGTCGATTAATAGATCTCCCCCTGACTTGATATTCACTGCCCCCACTGCCGACCCAGGGGTTACTCCCGAAAGAATCCCCTGTCCCAGGATTCTTACAGTACCCTTGTAAAGATCACTGGAGTTGATGGTTCCCCTCTGCTGGGTAATGGTCAGATCTGAACTGATACCAGAATGAATATCTACCTTACTCGGTGTGAGGATTGCACCCTGGATGAGTACATCATCCACCGCACTGAAGAGGATACGGCTCGTGTTTGAGGTTGCCTTGGCGATTCCGTCAATCCGAATCTCATCGGCTGAGAGATGGATCAGATTTTCTGCTTCAACCTGACCATCGAGATCATCATTGGTCTGGGCTTTCTCGAGGTATACGGATTCATTTCCATCGAGCAGGATCTCCCCTCCGCTCTGGCGAACAAAGATATGGGAATTCTGCATGAGATTGATTTCAGATCCCGTGACTGCTACTTTTGTACGTGCGTCAACAGTACCCGTAATGACAACCTGACCTGAAGTAGATCCGAGATTAACGATGTTTGTCAGAGCGTTTTGACTTCCATCGAGCTGTCCAACAACGCCTTTGATATAGATGCTTCCCACAGCCTTGACATCAATGGTTCCGTTAAGTGCCGTATCTAGTACTCCTCCGCTGACGCGGTTGTCCTGGTCATCCAAAACCAGTGTGTTAACAATCAGCCCGGTTCCGGAAGCATTCGAGCCAGCAACGAGGGCCAAATTATCTTTGGCGGAGACCAGATCATCGATGAGTAAAAGTCCATCCGACTGGATTCTGAGATCGGCACCACTGTCAGTGGCACTAACTACACCATAAACCTGAACATCCCCATCGGATTGCACATTCATCAATCCGTCCGTGGTATCTGCAAAAACTCCGCCCCCTGTGGAATCAACCCTAAGATTGCTAAGATCTGAGAGTGAAATTCCAATACCGTTTGAATTCTTACCGCTTTGGAGAATCAACTCCCCAGTGGATTCAATGGCACCTCCTCGATTGACGAGGTTATTACTTCCATCAAGACCCTTACCGCCTATGATGACGACGCCTTCCGAGACAATTCTCGCTGAGGCAGCTTTACCGGTCCAATCTAGACCCGTTGTATCGTTATAGGTAGCTCCCGCCCGGATAGAGCCTACCAGGGTAATATCACTTGCTGCGATTTTGATGGAGGAGCTATCTGCTGTAGAGAAAAGCAGGGCATCATCCCCAATGGTTAGAATTCCATCGGTTTGAAGCTCAAGACTTTGGTTGGCCTGTAAAACCACTGCATTTGTGCTTGCCACACCCTGCTGAGGATTGATGGTTCCCAGGTTTAGATTTCCACCGGCCTTGATACGAAGTTTCTGTCCCGCACTATCCACCAGAAGCTTGGTGTTGAAAATGTCTACCTGACCCTCCGCATCCAAAAGTAAGGAGCCCGAAACATCCACATCTCCGTGCAGAGATATGTCTCCATCGGTAATCATGGTAGTCTCAAAATCAAAACTGGCAGCTGTATTCCTGGTGTTTCGAATTACCCCGGCGACATCAATGTCTGTTCCCCTGAGTGTTAGCTGGGCATCAGTTTCAACCCTTCCGGAAGTTTTCTCGATGGTGAGCTTTCCAGAAGTTGCCTCAAGTAGAATCTGCCGCTGAGCAGCCCCATCATTTTTTATGAAGTTATTTATGGCCACGTCATTGAGGCCGCGGATCGTAATCTTTCCATCCGCATCGAGAGTTGTAAATACGGCCGTACCATGTGTACGGATACTCTCTTCTCCCGCTTTCAATGTTGTGCCCGCAGTGATGGTAATATTATCTTGGGCAGTGAGCTTTCCTTTGATTTCGAGAGTATCTTTAGAATTGATCGTGATATCCGCACCCTGACCGCGGGCGATGATCTCACCGGTAATTACTCCGTTATCTCCCGGGTTTAGCACAATCCCCCCGCTTAAGGTTTCCAGAACACCGGTAGCGCCCAGGGTGAACTTCTGAGAGCCGTCCGGATTCACACCTGTATGAAGATTGATTCCCTTAAATGCCCTGAGTTTTCCGGCAATATAGATTTCTCCTCCTGGGGAGCCCGCCTTACCGATATTGATCACGGACCCGCTCTTCGGGGCATCGATGGTAAAGGTTCGACCAGATTTGGCATCTCCTGTGCCTAATTGGGAGAAGCCAAGAAGATTGGGATTGGTAGAGTCTGACTTAAGGGTAATCTCATAGGCACCCCGAAACATAAATCGTCCGTCGGTCAAACCCACTTCTACTTCAGGTTCCGAGGAGTCAATGGTGTGGGTACTGTTTACCGCCGGGTCACCGCTCGGGGAAGTAATCACATTGAAATCAGTGGCATTGACTGCGTTTTGAAGATCTTCCTTCAGATCGCCCAAACCGTCATTTCCGGTGGTGTCTGAAGCCTTAAGAAGAACATTTCCTTCAATGGTATGGGTTCCTAAGTCCACTACCATATGAATGGTCACATTCTGGGAAATATGCCCATCCGCAAATTCAGAAAATCCGGCAGCGACCACTTCCTCAGTCCAGGCCGGTGCCAGAACCCGCGCGTCCCCGGAAGCACTCAGGTTTATGGTAGAACCCGTTTCCCAGGTTCTTAATTTGGCGGTACCTCCAAGAACAATCCCATTTCCAGCAAACAGACTCGAACCGTCAGCCGGGTCGGTACCCCCACGTACATCAATCACCTTGCCAGCAAGAAGTTCTCGACCCAGTCGAACCTGGTGATCGGCCGAGATATGAATCTCAGAGCTGCCGTCAAAGGTCTTAATGGTATTTCCCAGGAACAACCCATTGGCATCACGATGGTCAACAATCTCACCGCCAGCAGCTAAAAGCCCATAAATTTCCGCATCTTCGGCCGCCGTAATCTCAATAACTCCATCAGGATTGTAAGTCTGTACCATAGCGGCACCAGGAAGTTTTACGCCGATGTCATCTGAACTGGCACCACCGATCAGAGTTACCTTCTCGGTGGTTCGTACGATACCGCCCACTTCCACATCTTCACCACTGGCAGTTTTTGTCATTCCACCGAGGTAAAGCTGAGTATCACTTTCCAAATGAACCTTTGAGTCTTCATTTGAGTAGGTAATGGTCTCGGTTTTGAGATTTCCCTGCGCGTCGAAGGTTTGGGATATGGTTCCACCCGAAAGGATAATTCCCATGGCACTGACCGAACCTACGGCATCTATTTTTACCAATCCGCCGGTATTGGCGGATGTCTGACCTGATGTTGTCAGTCCTGAAGCAGTGGTTAACTGCACTCCAAGTCCTGAATCATCAGCGCCAGGGGTCCCAGTTGTGGTCAGAATTACTTCCTTTGCGGCAGTGATCACACTATCCACATAGATGTACTCACCTGCAGTAACATAAGCAGAGGAGTCATCTCCAGCAAAAGTCACGCCGCTAGAGCCTATAGTTCCTCCGGATACGACCCTACCATCCACAATCACATCTTTCGAACCCTTAATAGTGATGGATGTACCGGCACCCTTGGTATTCAGAGTAGCCGTATCATGGATGAAAACACTGGTGCCATCGGAATTGGCGCCGTTTAGATCAGTACCGTCCAGGGCCACTCCCCCATGAACCGTCAGATTCCCGGTAACATCAGCCCGACCTTCCCAGTAAACCCAGTCGTCGGATTGAGCAGTCAGATCAGAACTGGATCCAAAAAGATTGATATTCCCTCTTAAGATGGTTTCATCTTCACTGGCAATTACCAGGGACTTGTTAGCCTCCAGTGAAGTAACCGTACCGGTGAGAAGAAAACCGTAACCGCGCTGTCCTACCAGTAAATGGGGATCCTGGATCTGAATTTCATCCACGACACCATCATTTTCATTATCCAGCGCATAAACCATGTATTTATTGGTTCCGTCCGAGACCACCCAGCGGGTGGTGGTGTCTGGGACATCCCCGCTAAAGTTGATATCAGAATTGTTATACTCCACACCCTCAAGAAAGGAAGTGACCAGTCGCTTGGCAGGGTCCGTGGCATTTGCCTTGAAATAGAAATTCTGCTCAATTTCCGTATAGCCTGTAGCTTTAAGAATTGCGTTCTGCTGATCTGTACTCAGATATTTCAAAGATAAAAGATCCTTTTTCTGAGCATCGCTGAGACCGCTAAATGTCTTGGCGTCCAATTGCACCTGGGTAAGATCTTCATTATCGAAAAGGTCCTGAGCTAGCTCCAGGCTCAAATTATCAAAGGCCGTTTCCGCATCTGGTAGATCAAGAATAGTCCATTGGACTGTAGAGTTCTTATAATCAACCCCTTCTTCCAGGGCAGCCATATATCTTCGGGATTCGGCAGCGGATTCGTTGTAATAAACTGGACCAGTCCATTCTCGGTACTTGAGAAACTCCAGAGCATGCGTTTTTTGTTCAGGAGTTATGTCTTTGAAGAGAGTCCCGGTACCAGGAGCAGGCAAATCCTCTCCCCAATCTACAAGTTCCAGATCCTCCGTGAGATCCTCTTTAAATAGATTCTTATCTGCACTGTAATAAATGGATCCGGAAAATATACTGTAGCCGGTATTTTCAATAATAAACTTCTTCTGGGCAAGATTGAGTTCTTCAAACTTGGTAGATTCCTCCGGCTCTACAACCCCTCCCCAATCAACATCTCCAATTCGAAAATCAGGTTCCACGCCAGAGGAAATATTCTGGACAATCCTTACGTTTTCAGCTGCACTGGAATTGTAATAGGTTCCACCCTTATAGACTTCATACCCGAGTGCTCGAGCCAACACATTTTTTTGAGCTTCACTCAAGCTGGAAAAAGAGGTTCCGGCGGATGCATTCCCCGAAGTTCCCCAGAATATGTCAGAGTTGACATAATCAGCTTTCGAACCTTGCTTGAAAGTGGTCACCAATTTCTTCCCGTCAGCGGCATTGGCATTGAAAAACTTCTTTCCATCCTCGGTTTCATATTCTAGATGGGCAGCTACCGCCTTTTTCTGCGCAAGGCTTAAGGAATCAAAGGGTGTATTTGAGGAAGGTGCGTTGGTACTGCTCCAATCTACTTCAGAGTTGGAATAATCGGTGGGTTCTCCTTGAATAAAGGAAGTACGCAGATCATTGGTATCAGGGTTAAAGTAAACGGCTTGTGTATAGTTCTGGTAACCAAGAGCTCCCATGGAGGAACCGGAGGGAACAAAAAAGTCGCCGGATACCAGGTTGCTCAGAATTTGTTTACCGGATTTTGCGTCGAGATTATAGTAATTCGTATCCTCATAAACCGTATAGCCCAGGTGTTGAGCAACTTGTTTTTTCTGCTCATCAGTGAGATCAAAGAAATCAAAAGAAACACCAACTGCGCTGACTGTGACACTATTTCCAAGGTCGAGGCTCTTTGAGTCAAACATGGCTTTCAGGTCTGCATCCACACTGCCTGAATTCAGGTTATCTAGTATGGATTGCTTATAGTTACCCTTGACCAGAACCTTACCTGGAAGAGTGTCAAAATAATCAGCATAATCACTCTGGGCTCCGCCGCCCTCAAGGGTCATGCTACCCGCTGCTGTAATGGCACCATCAAGGCGTAATTCCCCATCGGTTGTAATACTTAAACTGGCATTGGTTCCGGTGACCACTGCCACTGGTTTACCGTTTTGATCTTCAAACTTGGCACCGGATGTAACCGCTCCTCCTGAATTGATATGCATCCAGGTTTGAGAACTCAGATTGATGGAAGCGTTATCAGTACGGGCAGCCACTACCGCACCTTCCAAAATGGTCAGTCCAGTGCCAGCGCTCATGGTAATCGAAGATCCAGCACCAAATACCTCAACTGCCGTGGCACTGATAATTGAAGCAGAGGCATTTACTACAACGCTGGATCCCGCGTTGTAGGTAGCCAGAACCGAACCCTTATCGGCGATCAGACTATTGGGCTCATTCCCAAAGGTCACATAAGCGTTGGATCCGGTGGTTCCGTCGATATCAATCTGAACTTTGTCATCACCCTTGATCCAGCCGGTGAGTTGAAGCTGCTCGGTAAGATCAAACACAACCTCTTTGGCGTGAACTCCTGCATCAGGGTCACCCAGGGGGTCGCGCAGGTTCTGTCTTCGAACCTCAGCAAGCCTTGACTTAAAGCTGATTTTCTCAGTTGACTGTACATCTCCTGCGATAGTAATAGTACCGGCATAAAATTCGGCAATATCTTCTAACTTGGCGCTGAAGGTTGAGGTTCCAACGGTTGAGTTCTCTATATCACCCACGAACATGGCTACACTGGTATTATCTCGTCCGACGGTGATCAGACTAAATCCATTACTCAGGGCCGAGAGATCCTGCATGGAAAGATTCAATGCATTGTTATTACCGGGAGATAGATCGTTTCCATAGGAACTTTGGCCTGCCCCGCCAATGTTGTAATTCTGGTTGAGATCCTTGCTAAGAATGGTCAGCTTTCCAGAACCGGTTACCTTGTTATTTCCTGATTGAAAATCAACATCATCGGCTGTGAGAAGAATATCCTTGCCGGCCCCGGCTGTCTGAAGGACCCCTGAGGACAGGGTGAGGGTAGCTTCGGAGGCAGCCAGCTCAATATCTATGGTACCTGATGCAGAATAGATCCCCCCATTGGTCCTACCGTCATCAATAATATTCAGGTCATCCTTTTCACGAATGATAATGTCGCTTACCCCGTCACCACCTGCGTTGATGATAGTCAGATCTTCAATGGCGGAGTTAAGCGTCCCAGTTAAACCGTTGGATACCATGGTTAGATGGGCGTTGGGAAATGCCAGAAAAGCATTTTGAACGTTGACAACTCCGCTAGCTTCCAGGGTTAAATCAGTACTTCCCCAGCTATCCGCTTCGGTCCCTCCATTGGAGAGAGTAGTCTGAGCAGCGGTATCTTTTACTTTGAAATGCTCCAGATGATCATCGAAATCTACAACAGTATCACCATGCTTGAATCTGTGGTTTTTCAGCTCAATGGCATCGGTAGAAGCAAAAGTATCCAGTACAAGAAGATCGTTACCCTCTCTTGACTGAAGATCAGTATAGGTATTATGGGAGATGTAAATCTTATCAGCGCCCCGCCCTGTATCTACCGTGTTGGATCCGGAGGTGATATAGATTGTGTCATCACCGCCTGAAGAAACAATACTATTGGTACCAGTACCCAGATCAATAATTTCCCCACCTTCACCGCCAAGAAAGGAATCATTACCTCCATCTCCGTAATATTTGATTCCGGTGACGGCACCTCCTACCAAGATGTCCTTTCCTGAGCCCCCTCTAACAACGCTGCCTGCCTTTCCTCCGGCGACCTGCAGGATGTCCGCACCGTCTTCACCATCAAGATCGACTTCAACATCCACATCAGGATCGATGATAAAGACATCATTTCCTTCTCCGCCCCTGGCAATGATTTTCTTCACTCCCTGGTAAGTTTTCTTTTCCCCAAGAGCCCGGACCAAAATGCCGTCTCCATCTTGTTCTTTCTGGATGTGGTAGGTTTCATTGATTACTTTCTTATAAAGGTCTCCACGAAGGTCCTGTCCCATCTGACCGGAGTGAAGGTAGAGAGTATCGCCGGATTGGTGAGCTATAACCGGCGGCGCTCCCCAACTCCAGGCTTTATCCTGGCTTACTGAGACCCCAAACGCTGTTATACTTATGGCCATATAAGCAGAAGCAGCAGTGACCTCAACTTCCCCTTCAAAGCCCGCAAGTGTTTCATTGATCTCAAAGAGGCCGAGGTCAATTTCAATACCGACGGATCCCCAGACCCTTCCCGCGAACTTGGAGGTGCCAATGGTCAGTTCAAATCCAAAATCAAGGGAGAGTGGTCCAAGATTCAGGTCAAAATCCACTTTACCGGTGAGTTCAAACTGGCCATCAGAGCGGATGTATCCACTGATTCCAAGCTTTACAAAACCAAAGAAATCAAGACTGGCATTATCAACTCGAAGCTCGAAGATCCCGTCAATGATGCTGATGGAACCAGCAAACTCCACTTCAAATGTAAAAATGTTTAGAGCACCGTCTATGGAAAGCTTAAAAGTGGTTCCCGCCGCCACCCCGGCATATGAGTTCTGGTCGCTGGAGTTGATCTCAAGTACGCCCTTACCTTCAATGCCAATAATGCCTACACCAAGCTTAACATCGAGCCCAAGGCTCATGGCAAAGACTACACCTTCATCTTCCGTATTCAAAAATGCAGCAGCACCCCAGGCTTTGATTTGCCCGAAGGCCCCAAGGTCAAGACTCATTTTCAGTTCAGCCTCGATACCACGTGTGCTGATTTCTAAATAAATAGATCCTTCCAATTCCAGCACGCTGGCAATTTCTAAACTTGCTGAACCATCAATGAGGAGGTAAAGCGGTTCTATATTTACGTCGGTGGTTCCCAGGACATCGCCATTCTCATCTACATCGAATCCCTTGACTCTTTGTACCTTGCTTGTGGTGTTAATCTGAACAAGGAAGGAGCCTTTTAAGGTGAAGATTCCACCGTCAATTAAAGTGGAATCTCCGATCCCTCCAACCTGAAGGCTCCCGTACAAACCATCAATTCCAAAACCAAGCGTACCAGCTACAACCAGGGGCTCAAGGACTGGAAGATCTATGGTTCCTTCAATATCCAGTCGAATTTCTTTAAGGGAAGCAACAACCGCAAACTCCCCCTTTATATCCAAAATATCAAGTAGAGTTAGCGATCCCTTGGCTTCAAAGGAAACATAAAAACCGGCTTCGGTAAGTCCCGGTCCGGTCCCGGAGATCACGACCGTGTCATACCCCACGGCTGCTTGAAGATCATCGGGAACTTCATAGATATAATCCTCACCAAATGTATTCAGGTTCAGGGCAAAATCAGCTTCAAACTGGACTACACTTCCAAGGTTAAGATCAGCAGAAAGGGTTGCGGTAAGCGCAATCCCATCTTCAATGGCTAAAAGCCCCATGGCATCAGCTGAAATTCGGAAACTATCTCCAATGCCTACGGAAGCTTCTCCATCCATGAAGATGGAAATCCCATCCAGACTGGCATCAACGGCAAAAGCTACGTCGAATTGCACCACATCCAAGGCATTGAATTTACCAATGCCTTGCAGGTATAAGCCCGTACCGCTCATTGGCATCAGGAAGTTTTCTACCTCCCCCGTTGTTGGATTGGTTCGGCCGGTTTCAATGTAGTATTGTCCACCATCTTCGCCTGATTTTGTAAAATCAATGGCTGGTGGTAGAAGTAGATCCTGCGCAATATCTTCCGCGCTTGTCTCAAGGGCCGCTTTAGCTGACTCAGCCGCTGCCGCTGAAACATTTCCAGCGATACCTTTAGCCCCTTCGATAGCATTTGCTCCGCTACTTAAGATTTTCTTACCATCTTCAGTGAGTCGATCAGCTACTTTGGCTACTCCATCAACATAGGTACCTGCCGCGTTGGCCAATACTCTCTTGCCCGCGTCGATCACTTCACCGGTTGGTGAAACGGAAAGATCAGCTACGACGGTACCATTTGAATCAACAACTTTTCCCTGCTCATTGACAAAATACTTTCCATCACCCGGAAGCGGAGGAGGACCTTCGGATGCATATTTCTGGGCATCCTGCTGATGTTCTGCAATCTGGGCGGCAGCTGAAACCTTTAGCTCGTTAGCTTTATCTTGAATAGCTCCATTGGCATCCACCGCTGCGTTAAAAGCAACATCATTGAGTCCTTTTGCAGCGGCTCCCGTATTATCTGCAAAACTACCGCTCAGTTTATTCACTTCCACAATGATCTGGTTGATCATTGGAGAAATAATAGGAACAAGGGTACGCTTGGCCGCCGCCATGGCAATCGACGTGGGATCGGGATTCAATGCTGCGCCTATTGCTATATTTAAACCAAATTCAAACTCAGTAAACTCTGCAGTTACACCGGGAACTCCTACCATTGCGGCACTGGTCATATCAGCCCTGGCCGCCAGATGGGTTGCGCTGGTCAAGTAATCTTTGACATAGACAATTCCAAGGTCAAAATCCTCAACCGCGAAACCGATTCCACCAGGATGAGCAGTATCGCCTTCACCGATCAATCCATCGTTATTGGTATCTCTCCAATAACGGGCAGTAAGGCTTGGAAGGCCGTTTTCTAGAACTATTCCCCGAAATCCATAGGCATCTTGGATGGCAAGCTCGAGTCCCATACCATTGATCTCGTTACGTTTTCCGTTAAAGAGCCCTGGTTCGGATACGAAGTTCGCATCCATATCTATTTTCAAAGCTGCGGATGCAGCGAATTCCAAGCCAACAATTGCGCCATGAAGAAATCCGATGCGGGCCTCCAGCATCGTGGCGTCATAATCAAGTTTGACATTGTTCTCATCAGAACCTGTGGGAATCTCATAATAGCCCTGGTCACTAGACGCTTTGAAATCAATGGATGGCAAAAAAGGTATGGCCATCAGGCTGTACGGAGCGCCCTTGTCAATAAAAGAGAAGTTAGCGCCTACTTCAACATCCCTGATGTCTACTTTGAAGTAGTCGCCAATCCCTAAAAATGTGGCCTGACCCACGTTAAGTTTCGTTGCTACGAACTTGGGAGAGAATTTGTCGAGCTTAAGCAGCTTTAATACTGCTGACTGGCCAATCATAAAGCCAAAGTCAATGTCTTCAAGAAGAAGACCAACCGCGTCTTCATTAAGCTTCTCATCGGGGGTTAGAATTCCATCTTTGTTTTCATCAATACGGTGGGGACCATCGATTCCAAAAAATCCGGTGAGATCATTAGCACCAATGGTGAGCATTTCGATTTCGGTCTCAAGCCGTTCCGTAACCCCTATATTGGCTGCCAATGCTCCGAGGTTTACCTTAAGCCGCTCAGCCTGCTTATAGCCAATAGCGAACCCACCGGAGACATAGAGAAAATCTGAGATTTTAAATGTGGCATTCCTTACTCGACCCAAAATATGGGCATCCTCATAGTCAATGTAGATAGGATCTCCGCCGGTTTCTGTGTTAGCGCTGGTTTTCAGCGCATAACCTGCCGGATTACCGTCTTTTGCCGGCATGCTTTCTTTGAAGTCGATCCAGGGGTCCACTCCATCGATATCAGAACTACCCAGGTTAACCTCTACCTCAAGACCCTTGATTTTCAGATCCAACACATCGGAGAGACCCGCGATTCCCACTTCTTCCACAGTGGCTTTTAAGGCATAAAACTCAAGACCTAATTTGGTAATAGCGATGTCATTGCCATCATTGGGTGTAAACATCCCAAGGCCAATATCTACATTTCTGGCATAAAGGCCAATGGCTCCCTTTTCGTCTCCGGTCCCAAAATATGGACCATTTAGACCTAAGAAGAGATTCGCGTCACTCATCCCAAAGGTAAGCCCGTCCATTCCCACATTGTTGTAGTTTGCTACCAGGGATTTGATATTGAAAAAACCGGCGTCCGCTTTCTGAATGGCTAAGTTTCCACTGACATAGATAAATCCGCCGATCTTCAGGAGAGCATCACTAACGGCTACACCCATGTAGGGTGCGCCTCCGTGATCGATATTGACCGTCTCTCCCCCAACTTCAAGCTTCAATCCATGAGCAGCCCCGGTTGGATCCTGAAAATCCTTACTAGTCGTGAAATCAACCACAGGCTCAAATTCCGTCCCGTTCCAATTGTCCCCACGGTTAAAACCAAACTCGATTCTACCGGTACTGAGTTCGAAAAAATCTGAACCAGTGTGGAGTTCAATGCCTGCAGCGCTGCCTTTCAGGGCATAAAATTCGGGGAAACTTGAGAGACCATATGTGAGGGACATCATGGTGAATGCCAGGTCTACATCCGATAGGGAAAGTCCGTAGATATCCTGATCCTTGAGTGATTTAGAGAAATCAGGATTGCCATAACCCACAAACGCGTTGGCATTGGTGAGAACGAAATCCACTGCGTCTACTTCCAGGTTAGAAATAGTGGTGTAGTCAGCGGAGACATTGGCATCAGACTTAAGTTGGAGTTCGGCCATGGTGGGAGCTAGCTGAATCCCGGTAAACAAGTTCACACCAGTGGCAACGGTGACTCTTTTGTTTCCAATTTTTCTAAAGTGAAATCCGCCCTCAATATGAAAAAAGCTATCGATAGAAAAGCGTGCTCTTTCTGAGCGAATCCCCAGCGTCGGAACGGCATAATCCAGTTCCATCGATTCACCGCCGGTATCTATGGTGAGACTTCCTCCGTCCAGCCTTGTAAAGTCAATGGCCGGGCCACCTTCAAACCCTTCTTTCCAATTTCCGCCGTCATTGAATTCAATGGTGATTTCATTTGCCTCAAAATCAAAGAGATCAAACCCGACTTCAGTGAAGCTATCTGCGGTTGCCTTCATGGCAAACATGGTAGGAACAATATCCAGGGGATCTGAGGTCTTGTTGGAGTCAAACACCGCCATGCCAAGATCAAGGTTATTGATCTGCAGTCCCATGGCATCCGGGTCCGGTGTGTCCGAGTCGTTGATGACACCGTCATTATTGGAATCCCTGAAGTAGGGGCCGATTCCAACAAAGAATTTCACGTTGTCGGCACCAAGAGTGAAGGCGCGCATGCTGATATCATCAAGATAAGAGCGCTCTACATTCAAAGCGCTTGTGGCAGCAAGACCAAGTTGTACATCTACGGGTGCCAGGAGGAAAGTTACCTGGGTGTATCCCGTGCCGATATCCAGGGTTAAATTTTCGGCATACTCCAGGTTGAAGGTGCCCTGGGCAAACATGAAATCTGAAATCTTAAGCAGAGCATTGCCAAAAGAAACACCCATTCCAATGGAGCGATTATAATCAAAGACAACCGGGGTCCCTCCCGTATCCACCTCCAACCCATCCGTCAGACTGGACTCGAAATCAATGAAGGGACGAATATCGGTACCAAAAAAGGCCATACCGGTATTGGCCTTAATCGTCACATCTTTAACTTCTAGTTCCAGAAAATCCAGATCCACATCGGCCGCGTTGGGAATGTGCGCCTTCATGGCATACATGACCGGGAAAATATTGGTTGGATCCACAGATAGATCCGGAAGGAATGCCCCCATTCCGAAGGAAATATCCTCATATGAAAGCAGCGGATCGCTTACATCTCCGATAAAAAGATCGATATCATCCCCGGCGAAGGTAAACCCAACCATGGGAAGGTCAGTGACTGTGGAGTTATCCTCACTCAAATAGCCCTTCTCACGCATGTTTAAAAGCAGAAGCTTTTGAGCCGGATTCATTGTTAATGGGAGGATCGAGGCCAGACCGGTCTTGATATCTAGAGGCCTTGATTCCTCGTATTGAAAACTCAAGATACCTTTTAAGGTTATGACTTTCTCGATGGATATGGAGGCCTTGAGAGTAGCTCCCAGCTTCTGGGTGTCATAATCAAGACTGATCGTGTTCGTGTCTCCAAGTAGGGAGATCTCGTAGCCCTGGGAAAAACTGGACTTAAAATCCACATTGGGGAAAATCTTAGAGTCCTTCCAGGGGGCGGCCTTATTTATATGAAAAGTGAATTCCTCTATACTGGCCGTAAAAGGTCCAAACTTGGCCGTGTTCGCGTCAACATCGATCACTTTTGCCGCAATAAATACGGGTATGACTCCCTCACCGACATTCTCAATTTCCTTGGGTAAAAAAAGGCTGAGACCAATATCCTTTTTGTCCAGGGAAATGCCAAAAGCATCATCATTTGGAGTATCTTCCCGGGTTATCTTGGAGTCATTATTTGAGTCCTGAAAATAGGGTCCGTTACCAACAAAAATCTTGGTATCATTCCCACTTATCACTAAATTTTGCGTGGGAAGATTTACCAGATTTTGATAATCCGAAGACAGATAACCACCAGTTTTTAATTGATTAAGATCAGTAGTAATCGCGGATAAATCGGAATTGGAGGAAAGATCCGTCGGTAAACCCGATTTACCACTGACCTTGACCTCTCCTTTGTACTCGATTTGAAAATCTCCAAAAGTCTCGAACTTGTAGTCCGAAGATTTGATCAAACCATCCTTGAGCCCCAGCAACATAAGGCGGGTATCTGGCTGAGCAAGAGCGACAGTAGCGCTCGATCCCGTGATTTCTAATCCTGCATCGTCAGTTCCTGAAGCCGGAAAGCTCTTGAGAAAATCTACACTTCCCATTTCCGTACGATCCTTCCAGGGTGTGGAAAGATTCACATCTACAAGAATCTCGGTTCCGTCAAAAGTAATGGGAGCTGCCGAGGTGGACAGGTCGAAATCAGAAGACTTGCCATGCATGGCTGTAAACACCGGAAGATCATCCAAAGGCGTAAACAAAGGTACGCCCGTGGGGAAACTAAGCATGGGAGTACTCGCTATGGCAGTGAACATGGCAAAGCCAAGATCAATATCTCTTATGTCCATTGCGAACTTATCCCTCGGCACTGAATCTGAAATGCTAATCACTGAAGGTGGGGGATCGGTTGGCGAACTCGGAGGAACGGTAGCTGTTCCATCATTCGTCAATGTGATGCCTTCATAGACTGTCTTCAACGATAGAACTTTTAGATTCGAAATCTGTGACCAGTCATCGGATATGACAGCACCATGATTAGTCGTTAGATCTGTAATCGTAGACTGAAGGGCTGTCGCTTCGGCCTTCTTCAATCCGGTGTTAACTGTGATAAATTCAGTATCAAAATGAATGGCGAGAGAACCAGTATATTTATATAGATCATGCGCAGACAAATTCGCTGTAGAAGTGATCGTGGATAGATCCCCATCATCGCCAGCCATACTAAGATCAATAGAGCTTGAATCGCTTGTGTCTACTGTCCTGCTGCTTGAGGAATAGTCTATAACCGTACCGTCAGAATCGGCTTCGTTTATTTCCACTACCCCATCGGTGCCGGTATAAGACATCCCAGTGGGAAGATTACTAAAAGTAGGGGATGCCGCAGTGACCTTCAGGCTTACCCATTGTCGATCCGAGGTACCTTGCTCATCAGAAACAGCAATTCCAAAATCTGAGTTGTCCAGTTTAAAACCGAAAGCATTGGCGGTACCGCCACCGCTGCCAAAAAAGGAGTTTGAACCTTTTGATCCGATAGTGATCAAATCAACACTGGCAGTTTTGCCATCGGAGAGCGTTACTGTCCCTGAATCTTTTTTGAAGATAAAATCTCCACTTGATGAGAAAAAATCACCATATTGGAAGGCTGTATCATTTAACTGAAGCTCTGAACCAGCTTCTAGGACATCCGAATTTAAAAAACTTCCAAACTGGTTTTGCTCCTCTGTGCTCAGATCAAGTGCAAAATGGTTGTCATCTACTACTTCACGCACCACAAGCTGAGTCTTGGTAGAACTCTGCTCTATATCGAAGTAAAGGTCGGAACTGAATCCATAGCCTCCTTTGAGCTCATCGAACTTGCCGCTGAAACTTCCGTGGCTAAGAATATCGAATGTGTCTCCAGCATTGGGAGTGAACCCATTGAGAAGCTTGATTTCAAGAGTCCCATCAAACTGGGCAAGATTGGTTACATTGAGCTGGTCATACCCATCGGAGGCACCCGCTGCCCCCGTGCCGGCGATTTCAATCTCGAGGGTACCGCTGGATTCCTGGCTTAAGGAGGTGAAATTCTGCACTCCGGGGGAGTGTCCCGGAGCAAGGGTTCCTTCGTTGATAAGGTCAATATCAAGACTACCGCTGCCAGCTAATATTTCTCCAGCACTGATAACCAGGGCAGAATCCATTGCTGGAGGATGGGACTCGAGCCCTTCAATGTCGTAGACGATTTTTGCAGCAGTCTGCGAAAGCTGTATTTCAGCCTGAGTTTCTTGCTGGCTGATATCCCAATGCTCAACCAGTTCAATTGAAGATCTTTGTTCCTCTGCCTTTGCAAGAACCGTATCTGGCGGCCCAAGTGCCGGGTCAGCCGAGAGAAGGATTCGTTCCTCAAGGCTATCGACCATGAAGACATCGTCTCTTCTGCGTTTTTGTTCTCTGGCCTGCTCTCTGGCCGCTAAAAACCGCCTGGCCCAGAGAAAGGTTTGTGAATTCTCGATCTGTTCGAATTGCCCATCCATAGCTTCGAAGTCTCTTCCGCTTTCCAGGGTTCTCTAGAACCCTGGAAAGCTATAAGATCGAACACAATCCAATTGAAATTTTCAAAAGCTCTAAAAAAGCCTAAGGGACCTGACGTTAAAAACGACAGATCCCTGAAATCTCGTAGCTGCTTCAATCTAATATTTACACATTTTCTTACAAGAAGAACCACCCGGATATTTCCAGTCAGCCCTTCCGTAACCAGTGAAACGCGCTAAGTTTATGTTGATTTAAAATTTGGAATTGAAACACGAATATTGAACTAAAGCCTAAGCGTCCCGAATCACCTACGCGCCAACTGATTTTCACTGCACTCCTAACATCCTATTGTACTAGAAAACCTTAAGAACGTACATACCTAATCGGAACTTTACGGATAACTATCCACAGGCTATACGAGATAGCGAAAAGGTAGCATTTGTTGGCGAATATTGTGGATATAACACCCTAATTGCGATGGCATATTATAGTTGTTGAAAATCTAGGACCGGGCCATAAGGTGTTCCTCCATGTAGGCTAAGGAAATGGAGGAAGCAATGAGCACAAGACGAAAAACTTTTTCACCAGG
>Ga0257123_1000098_pt1 | contig 79763 bp, 74 predicted proteins | sample SI106_135metaG_FD_190185 | JGI IMG/M metagenome (GOLD analysis project Ga0257123, IMG submission 190185) | Marine microbial communities from Saanich Inlet, British Columbia, Canada - SI106_135 | ecosystem: Environmental > Aquatic > Marine > Inlet | place: Canada: British Columbia | collected...
TTCCTGACTCCTAGCCGGTCCCAGCAAGCTGGTTCCTGACCTTTGTAGCCTTTTGAGCTTACCCCTTGGGGCTTAGCTCCTTTGCTTCCGGGTTCGTTTTTGAAAGCCTGATAGAGTAACACACTTGGAAATATTGTCAAATGATATTTTCAAATTATTTCCCACATATATTCATAAGTGGCTTAAATACTGAGTTTTGTGGGTGGAAAATAATTTTGAGAATCAATGGAATCCATGGAATTAATGGAAGCAATAGAATGAAGTATGAAGAGATCCCTTGTTTCACTCGGGATAGGTGGAGGGTTGGGCCTTTGGCCCTGGTGTCATCTTGCCCCTCTGGTCATCCCGCTACTTGATCGCGGGATCCATGCTGCCGCCCTCATGGCGGGCTCAACCCTCATTCCATTGTTTCAATTGATTCCATTGTTTCCAAGAATCTACGATTCCTCTACTTCCCTTACTTCCTCTGTTTCCTCTACTCCCTCTGTTTCTTTTCCCTCACGTCAGAATAGCCAACACATAGATTGTGGCCAGTGCTATGTGTACCAGGGCGTAGGGTAGGGCTTTCTTTATGAATCCTATAAAGCTCATGGGAATTTTGTATTTGTGAATGATGGTTACAGCAACCAGGGTTGAGGCTGAACCGATCGGTGTTAGGTTTCCTCCCAGGTTTGCTCCGAAGATTACTGACCACCATAAGGGGCTATCCGCTGCTATCCCCATTCCTCCAAGGATCTTGGCTAGCATGGCGGCAAGGGGGATGTTGTCGGTGACTGAGCTGAAAACAGCCGAAGAGACCAGTAAGGCCCCTACTCCGCTAAGACTCTGGCCATCTCCAACTATCTTCGTGATCCCAACCCCGATTAAATCTAAAACCAGTGCATGTTCTAATACATTGATCACCACGAAAAGCGCCATGAAAAATACAATAAGGTCCCAGTCCACAGCTTTATAGAATTGATCTACCTCGGACTTGTAGCGGATAAGCATAATGATGGCGTAGGAGAGCGCTACGAAACTCATCCCCAGGTCCTTGATAAAGGGCAGGATGGAAGTTGTGGCGATGGTGATAATGAAGGCTCCCAGCATGAGCGTCGAGAACCAGAAGAATTTCCTACTCTCTATGGAGTCGTTCGCATCAAAGCCCTCAACCAGCTCAATGGCTTCCTGCTGTTCTTCCTTATTTTGGAGTGAGCAAATACCAAAGAGTCTGGCTCCCATGAGAATAGTTATCACTGTGGTTACCAACACAAAAGGAGAGGACTTTAAAAGGAAGGTGATAAAACTAATATGAGCCGCCTGCCCCACAATGATATTGGGTACAGAACTTATCAAGGTCAGTAAACCTCCGATGTTGGTGAGTAATCCTTCTATCAAGAGAAATCCCAGAAGTTTGTCATTCCTGCCTAGTTTGGACAGAGAAACTCCCGTGAGAGAGCCAACGATGATCATGGCGGTGACATTGTTCAAGACCGCTGAAAACACTACAGTCATCAGCCCGTAAAACCACAATAGCCGCAATGGATCTCCCCTCGAAGCCCTGGTTAGCTTGATAGCGATCCAACTAAACAATCCTGATTTGGAGGTCACATCAACGAAAATGGAGGAACCCACGATGATGCCGATTACACTCCAGTCGATCCCCGGCACAAATACAGGCATAGGTATGGAATGACCGCCGGGAATGATGATGTTCCCAAAAGGCAGCAGATGAAAGAAAGCTCCGAGTACCAGGGCAAGAACGGCGAATACTCCCACAATCAGAGACTTTTTCGCATGCAGCTTCTCCTCAAATGCCAGACTCAGAATCATTAGCACCAGGAGTGCCGTGAAAAAATAAGTCACCGATGGGGTGACCGTGTGTGAAGTCTCAGAGGCAAAGAGAGAAGGTTGTAGAATTACAGAAAGTAAAACATAAATGCCTGTTCTTCCCATTCTCAAGATCCTCTCATAGCATCAGCAGGGGTATGTGACGAACTTCCATGGCGATGGGGTATGCAAGGCCATGAAGCGCGATCTGATCTGAATCGCGTGTATTCATTACTACGAGGTCAATCTTCCCCTTTTCAATAATCTCTTGAATATGGTTCAGATGGTTCCCAAACTCGACCAGTCCCTTGACCTGGATTGGCAGCTGATGGTTCTTGAGTTCCTTTTTTATGGACTGCATATAGTCAGCGGGGTCTTTGAGCAGCTGCTCGGCTATTCTCTGACGAGCGTCTTCTGTATCAATGGTTGGAATCTTTGAGATCACTTCCAGGTAGCGCTCAAAGACATCCTCATCTTCTACATGAAGCAAGGTGAGTTCTCCCTTTCTCTGGGCCATATGAAGCGCGGCATTGACCAGCTGCGGATCATGGTTGAGATGATCTGTCAGTACAAGAACCCTGTCTCTGTCCTGCACAGCATGCTCTAAGGCTTCTCCAGATTTTGGATGGGGTAGAACCAGAACTGGAAAGGGAGTTCTCTGCAAGAGTAGGTCGAGAGCTTCTCCAAGGGTATGAGAGTCTCTCCAGTTTGCGGAGCCAAGATTACGATAGGTTACAAGCAGGTCTGGAGCGGCCCCCAGAACAGCTTCTAGTAGAGTCCCCAGGTCTTCAAAGTCTGCCTGGTTGAAAACTTCCCAATGACGCTGCTTTTCATCAATCAAGAAAGTCTCAAGGCTGTTGCTATATTCCAAGGCCTCAACTTCAGGCAAATCAATGATTGCCAGAGCTTTCTCGTAATGAATCTCCTGGTATTGGAAAACATCGTGAAAGGCTGCCCGAAAAACGCTCTCAAACTGGTCAACCTGAGTCATTGATTCCCCAGGTGCTTTTGAAGAAATGTTTCCGCCCATTGGTAAAACTCGAAGCGATTTTCTTCGTTTTGAAACCCATGACCTTCATTCTCTTTAACCAGGTAGGGTACATCAATTCCTCTTTCCTTGAGTGCACTTACCATCTGATCTGATTCACTCTTTTTCACCCTTGGATCTTTCGCTCCCTGCGCTATGAGCAAGGGAACCTTAATTTTATCTGCATGAAACACAGGAGAAGCTGCCTTGAGCAGTTCATTTTCATGCTCAGGGTGTCCAATCATCTCATAGAGCATTTGCTGCATGGGTTTCCAGTAAGGTGGAATGGTTTCCATTAGAGTGAAGAGATTGCTCACACCCACATAATCTATGCCGCAGGCGTATAGTTCAGGTGTAAAGCTCAATCCCGCAAGAACAGCGTACCCACCATAGCTAGCTCCATAGATCGCGATCCGACTGGGATCGGCAATGCCCTTGTCGATTAGCCACTGAACCCCATCGGTGATATCGTCCTGCATCTCCAGCCCCCATTTCTTAAAGGAGGACTCCCAGAACTCCCGGCCATAGCCGGTACTTCCGCGAAAGTTCATTTGAAGCACCGCGTATCCGCGGTTGGCCAGAAATTGAACCTGGGGATTATAACCCCACGCGTCCCGAGCCCAAGGACCGCCATGGGGATTCACGACTACTGGTAAGTTCTTGAGTTTTCCGCGAAGCGGTAAAGTGAGATAACCAGGGATCATCAGACCGTCGCGAGCCTTATACTCGATGGGTATCTGCGGGGCCATTTCGGCAGGGTTGATCCATGAGCTGAAATCCTCCAACTCATGCATTTGGCTGGTTTTACGCTCATACAGGTAGGTTTTACCCAGGCTTCGGTCACTATAGGTTCGAACAATGAGGTTTTCCTCCTCCCTGTCCATGCCCGTGATCGCTATTTCGAGTCCAGGAAGTTTCTCTGAGAGGGACGCATGCATCTTCTTCCATTCTTCGTGGAAAAATTTTCGTTCTTGCTTTTCTTTTGTATAGCTTGCTGAAATGAGCCTCTTTTCTTTGCGGGAATAGCTCAGTGAGCTTACATCCACCACGGGATGTTCAAAAAGAACCTCCTCTTCACGAGCGCTCTTAGGATCAAAGATAGCTATTGAGCTTTTGTCACGGCCAAGGTTACTTGAAACGTAGATTTTCTTATTGTCAAACGTGAAGAACAGCGGGTTCACACTTTCTCGGAAATTGGTTGTAAGAATGGACTGAAAATCCCCTTCTCCTGTCTCGCGGTACAGCAGAGTTGTATTTACGCCATCGGTCTGAGATGCCATTCGAATGTTTCCATCATGGTCAGTCATCCAGCTCATTACGTTACCGGGATTGGTAGCGATCATTTGCATTTCACCGCTTCGTACATTGATACGGTAAGCGTCAAATACTTGCTCATCTCGTTTGTTCATTCCGATGATCATTTCATCTTCGTGATCTTCCAGATCATCAATCACATCTGCCTTTACCCCATCAAAAGGAGTTAGATCAATCTCTTTACCGCTAAGAGCATTGGTCGCGAAGAGATGAAAGTTCTCATCTCCGCCAAAGTCGCGGATATAAACGATGGTTTCGTTCCCCTTCCAAAAGTAACTGGAAATATCCCGCTCCTTAATAAAGGTGAGTTGTTTTTTGTGGTCCTCAGGTAGATCTTTGATGAGCGCTTGCCCGATAAACTTCCGCTCGATCACAAAGATATTCATACGGTTTTCCCAGGGGGCCAGAAAAGAAAGCTTTTGCCCGTCAGGAGAGATCTTGAAGCCCTCGACTTCGGGATTCCTAAAGAAATCTTTCAGAGGGACTGTTCGCACACACTCCTCCTCGTTAGCGCAGCGATTTTCAATTTCTTCAATAGTGAGTTTCAGTCTAGCTTCCATATACATCTCTTTCAGTCGCAGGAAATTGGAGCCTGGAAATAACGGTGTGACTAGAGCAAATAAGAAAATTGATACAGGCCATTTCATATGGGGTCCTCCAATCACGGAATGCACAGGATACCCACGAACTAGAACGGATACAACGTACCTATTCAATTGCTCTGGCAGAATCTCAGTCCCTGAGGTGCCGACCTTTGTATTTCGTGAAGCAAGTGGTTCAGCCACTTGTAGGTTCATACTCAAGAAAGCTCATCTGCGATGAGCTCAGGAATCGTAGGATTTCGTTTTGTCCGGGACTCCGGGCAAAATGCTTCATTTTGAGTATATAATCCTTTGCAAGGACAGTACTCATGATCATTCTGCTTAATGGCTGCATCAACTCGGGAAAGACTTCTGTAGCACAGGCAATAGTCCATACTTCGGAAGGCTTTGCTCACATTGAAGTTGATGCTCTGCGCGATTTTATTCCCTGGATGCCGCTTGAAGAAAGTATCGAATTGAACCTGAGAAACGCTATTTCAGTAGCAATCAATCTTAATGAAGAAAAAATTCATTCCATCGTGGCCTATCCACTGAGCAGAGTTAATTTTGAATTCGTTAAGGAACTTTTAAAAGACACAAGGATCGAAGTCTTTCCCATTACTCTCTATCCCGGACTGGAACTACTTAAGTCCAACCGTGGAAGCAGAGAACTAACACCCTGGGAACTCAGTCGCATTGATGTTCTGCACCAGGCAGGGTATGCGAATCCAGGTTTTGGGACTTTGATAAACAATTCACGCCAAACTATAGAGGAAACTGCCCATCAAGTTTTGAAAATTGTAGCTCATGAACTTCATCAATCTAACCACTCCATAAGGTTTGAGTCTTTGAAAATTGATGATGTTGAAGAAAGAATGGTTGTTCACAGCCTGATGATGCGGGGATACCAGGCGGAGGCTGAACTACTTGGTATCAAGGAGTTTCCACCCCTGAATCGTAAACCCGAAGAACTGAATACCCGGAGCAGCAATTTTTATGGTTGTTGGAGAAGTCAGTCATTGGCCGCATTGGTGGAATTGGAAATCCAGCAAGACCATGTATGGATAGCCAGTCTGGTGGTAGACCCTGATCATTTCCGTAGCGGTTTGGGAAGTCGGCTTCTTAACTGGGCTCTGAAACCTTTTTCTGCCTATGAATTTCGCGTTTCAACCGCTTTGCAAAATTTTCCAGCCATAAATTTGTATAAAAAACTTGGATTTCAGGAGTTTGAAAGATCACTAACTCCTGAAAAGATCAAAATTGTCACTTACCGGAAAACACCCTCTCAAAGTCCGAGCCAGTTCCCGCGGGTGGGCTTATAGTTATACAGGCCCCTTTGACGTACATACCTGCCAATTTCATGAAATAGTTTTTTGCTGCCCGGGGGCGTCTGGTGGGAGAAGGATTTTCGCAGACGGGTTGAACTGAAAGACTTAAGACCGGGATTTAGAAAAACCACTTTTCCGGCACGAACCAGCGCATCGACCCTGGGATCCTGCGGAAGTTTATACCCTTCCCTTTGCATCACGGCAATGATCCGGTTCTCTTCAAGGGCAGGAAGTCTTCCGTATTCTTTCATTTTCAAGAAGGAATCCGTACCACAGAGGTGATAATAACGTTGATTCTTGCCTTCAATTTCTCGAAGAGTGGAGATCATCGGACCTATATATCCTCTTGGATTTTGAAGGTATACCTTTCTCATGAGTTTTTCCGGGAGAATCTTAAACCGGTGATTTCTAAGTGTGATCAGTTTCACCATTTCGTATCGATGATGAAAGGAAGAAGCCAGGATTTTCCCTGTCGGTTTGACGTTAGGAAGCATATAGATTCTATCCAGTTCCAAAGCTTTGATGGCTGCCTCCGCCACACCAAAATGCCCCCGGTGAGGTGGATCAAAACTACCGAAGTAAATTCCCACATTACCTGCACAAACTAGTGCTGATTTGGTTAAGAAAATAAGGATCAGGTGCTTCATTGGGTGTAGGCTGGTTTTTATGTGAAACAGAGTTTCGATATCACCATGCTTTGAGAGTCGTCCCTTCTATTCCCAAAGGCGGTATGCATTCGTTTTTCCCACGGATTTTTCAACCCCTTTTATGGTAACAAAACAAGGTGCTGATCGTAGTAACTAACGCGTAGCGAATGGGGAACACATGAGATTAATTTTCCTGGGAATACTAATCCTGGTCACCAATGCCTTTACCGAGAGCCCTTTTGGCATACCCGGGGGGGAAGAGGTTAAAAAAGTCGATGAGGTGTTCGGCGTCCTTCTTGAAGAGAAATATGACCTCGAAGTTTTAATGAGCTTTGGTACCTCTTCCAAGGGATCGGCAGGGCATCTGGCTCTCTCCATTCGAGAAGGTGATGACGAAACCGTATATTCAGCTAATTTCTATGCGGATCGAACCCCGGAACACGCGGATCACTATACCGAAAAACTTGTACCTGCCATTGCCAAAAAGGAATACATCTACGCCCAGACACCTACCCTTTCACCCAAGGCTGTCTTTGGACTGGATTACGGTGAAGTTTTCAAGAGATCTCTGATCGGGATCAGAATGACAGGTATTAGCGCCACCAAGAAAAAGGGAATAAAGGCTTTTTACAAGAGACTAAACGAAGATTATTCAAACCGTGTGGAGAGTCCCGAGTACCATCGAGGAGAAGTAGTCTACAACTACATGAACCTCAATTGTGCCAAGACCGTTGCCCAGGCTTTGAAGTACGGGGCCGGTTTTGATGATGTCAAGGTCAGGGGGAACCACCTGCTTGCCTCAATTCCTGGTTCCAAATATCTCTTTTCCCATGTACCCACCTCAACCGCTATGAACATCATGGATGTACTCTCAAAAGAGGGTGTGAGCTTTAGCGTGGTTCTCTATAAAAAATTCGCAGGCTCGGAGCAACTTGATACCGAACATAACTTGAAGTTCAAAGATTTACCCAATCGATTTCCCTCGTTTAAGTCACTAGACTTTTTTAATGGATCCAAGGAATTCGAGTCCTATGAAAATCTGAAGGCAATGTATCTACTCTTTCACCTGGGTAAGTTCGCACTGATCTTGGACGGCCCTTCACGAGAGCTTCGTATCGAGAGGCAGGCTCAGCCAAAGACCTACAAAGAGGCTTTGAAACTCGCCTCCAGACAGGGGTATAAGAAGTCGAAGAATTTGATTCGAAGGGTCTTCAGAAGCATGGGTGTTAAGATCACTGCTGAAAACGACACCGGAGACTTATATAATCCTAAGCAGGATCAACACTTAAAACTATTTCCCCGCAAGCCTGGAGAAATTTAGTCTCGCTGGCGAAGAGGCAAGATTAGCGTCCAGATAGGAGCAAACTAGTGAAGCAAGTTATACCGGGAGTCATCCTCATTCTATTGCTCAGTTATAAGGGTTACAGCACCTCCCGGATAAGCGACCTGCTGTATACGAACCCGGGACAGGCCACAGATAATCAACTAAAGAAAAAGCAGCCGCCGGATTTCCTGGAGGATCGTGAAGGAGATGAATATCTTAAAGCGGAATCCCTGGAGCGAGCCTTCCACCCAAACTATGAGTACAAGTATTTTCAGGATTCACACAACCATCCCTTCCGGCCTTCTAGAATTCATTATGACCCGGTGAATGCCTGGTGGTTGGCGGAAGCCTCCTTCGCGGCCTATACGGAAGGAGAGTTTCTCACCAGGGCTCTCAAGGAAGCCGGCTTTGAAGAGGTTCGTTTCTTTCGTGGAGAATTGACGGATTCACAAGGATTTGTCGCTTCCAATTCAGGCTGGATTCTAGTCGCTTTCAGGGGTACCGAACCTACAAAACTCAAGGACTTTATCACGGATTCAGACTTCTTCCTCGACGATTCAGGACAGGGTGGGAAGGTACATTCAGGTTTCCTTGAGGCCTTTTTGGAACTGTGGAATACGGCGGGATTATCCTCCTACCTCAATACCCTTTTAGCAAAGAATCCACGACCACTCTGGTTCACCGGACATAGTCTCGGTGGTGCCATCGCAACCCTGGCCGCGGATCGTCATCAGGCAGCGACCGGGCTTTATACTTTTGGTTCCCCCAGGGTTGGAAACTGGGCTTTCAAGCGTGACTTTAAAGTGCCCTACTTTCGCTTTGTTCATAACCTGGACCTGATCACCCATCTTCCCCCCATGATTCCCATCATCTCACCCTATATGCACGTTGGTAAGGCGCGTAGAATTTCCGCCCTGGGTGAGCTCATTTCTACTGTGGTGAAACTTCACAAGGCAAAGAATCAGACCAATGAGTCCTGGAGAAAAAGAATAGCTGATAAATTTCGCGGATCACTCAGGTACCTCTTTGATCACGCACCGGAGTATTACGCGATTCATACCTGGAATCACTATCTAGATGTCCTTGGTGGAGCAGATCTACCGGAGGATTCGGACCAGGTACGACCTGATCTCTAGACTACCGAGTCAAACTCCAAAGTCCGGTACATTCCGCCAGGGAGATATAAGGACCAGGTTGGAGAAATTCAATCATGGACTCTCCAAAGAAGAATTCAGTCAGCTCGGTAGCAATCTTTAGATCAGGAAACATATAGTCGGTTCGAAGACAGTGCCGGTGCAGACCCCAGAATGACTCTAGATGTTCTTGATAGGCCAGTAAATGATCGGGAGGATTGGGTTCGGAGTGACCGGTTCCCAGCGTTTCTACAATAATGATCGTTCCTTTGTTTCTGAGTAATTTCAGCAGTCTTGAAATCACCTGATCAATTTTGTCTTTCCAACCGGTGGGATCAAGGTCAACCAAATGACATAGGGTCCATCCCGCCAGGATTCCATCGAACTGGTTCTCCCTAAAGGGAAGCTGTAAATGGGATGCCTGTAGGATGGATATTTCTCCCTGGCAGACTGAACGTAGCTGCCTGAGCATTGGAAAGCTGAGATCATAAACGAACGGCTGGAGGGTCAGGCCCTTTAAGATTCTCGTCATACGTCCGGTTCCAGCCCCACAGTCAAGGAGGATAGATTTCTCCTGAAGGAGTGATGTCAGCATTCTTTCGAGGTTACCCGCATAGTCTTCATAACCCACAAGCTGGTCATAAAGATCAGGATGGTTTTCATAGAGAACTGAGAATTCCATGTTAACAACGGCTCTTAGACAGAGCTCTTTAGCCATCATATAGAGCTGGGCTGAATTCCCCTATCTTCTTGTCCGACTCCTCTAAGTTTATTCCCGGGTATAATCATGGTGAACCCTATGCTGAAGTCAAAGAGACTGATCCTGAGAAACTACACCCCGTCAGACAGGGAGTTTTTTGTTTCCTTGAACTCAAATTCAGTGGTGCGCGAGCACATGGACGGAGCGCTCTCGGAAGAGCAGGCTGCTGACTTCTTTCAAAACCAGGTTCTTCAAAACTCCACAGCCTTTGTGATTGCTCTAAAAACTGACCCGGATACTTTGATCGGGCACATTTTTATCAACCGGGAAGCGCAAACCGAACCCTTTCCTGAACTCGGCTATATGCTTGCCCAGCAGTATTGGGGACAAGGGTTTGCCACTGAAGCGGTGGGGCTTCTCCTACTGAATCAAAGCTCAGATCAAAAGCGGTTCTTTGCTACCTGTGACCTGGACCATCCCGGTTCTTACCGGGTTTTGGAAAAATGCGGCTTTTCGAAAATAAGAGAAATCCATGATGACGGCGTCCCTTACGCCGTTTACCACTATTCTACCCTGAAACCTGAATCAGATTAGCTATCGGAATTAGAATGAAGTGCGATTCGATTGCCTTCGCTATCCAGTACAATGGCTCGAAATCCATGGGGTCCAATGGGGTGAATGGGCTCAAGAATCTTCCCACCCTGTGCTTCCACTTTTTGGGCCGCATCCTGGATTCGTCCATCGGCGTTCATATACACCAGAATTCCGCTATTGGCGGAAATTTCCTTCTCATTTACCACCAGGCAACCGCCGTTTCCGTCACGGTGGTAAATGACACCGAAAGAAAAGTCCCCCATTTTTTCTGTGCTGATCTCGACTCCCAGAACAGCGGAATAAAAACTAATTGCTCTGCTTAAGTCCGCTACTGGAATATCAAACCACACAGCCCTGTTATTCTGACTATTGAAATCACTCATATCACTTACCTCCTGCAAGAAGATGAAACCATAGATTTCCTGCTATTTCCCGCTTAATTGGAAAGAGAATGTAGAATCCGATTTATTTTTGAAGAATCTTCTGCTTTATGAGTACACGACAAGCTGGGATCTTCGCTAAATGACAAACCCCTCAATCCTTGAGGGGTTTGTGCATCGGATCAATTCACTCGGAGAGAGTGTGAAGGTTCTCAAAGAAGTCCCTTCATTTAGCGGGGCCTTCCCGCCAAAAGGAATTTTCTATTTCTCCCCGACAATCGTTCCTAGTTTCCCAGGGGTATCTCAAACATAATTTTGTTTTGATAAAATCGAGGTGTTTTCTTGAACTTCACATCAGATGAAAGCGCTTCGATTTTGATTCTTTGATCTTCTTCAAGATCCAAAAGGCGGCTAAAGTCGGCGGTTTCCTCTTTACCCCCCTGGTCATATTCATCAGATTCCAAATAGTGATCCACAGCACCAAGGACTTCAGCGGTTTGATACTCAAGAAATGCTGCCTTTACTTTAAAGTGGGCGATTGCATCGTTGGTCGAGAGTGAGCTCACTGAATACTTTTCCAGGAAAACATGCTGGTCTTTTACCAGTGAATTGAGCTGATTGGTTAGAGTTTCCATCGTATTTCCTCCCTGTCTTGACGTGAAAATCGTATCTAATGGATTCCTATGGGTATGATTCCTGGGTATGCTCCTGTACTTGCCACCTGGATTATTGAAATGCACTTCCGAACGAGTCGCGATGTCTTCGAAACTGATCTCAGTAGTCGCGGAAATTTGGCAGCTGGTTAGCAAAGCTCCCATCATTGTGTTTTTGAAAATTTTAGTAGTCTTCATCTTTCTCTCCCCTGGGTCCGACCGAGGCCATGTGATTGTAGTTAGTCTTAGATTAAGAGAAAGATGAACCCTTGAGATCAATATCCCACCGGGCATTCAAGATGTTCGACATGTTCGATCAAGGCAGTGCTTCTGATCCCCACAACCTTGATCGATACTCCGGTTGGAATTATGCCCAAACGCATTTGGTCATGAACCTGCAAACGGGCATACCGTTTGCTTTTCGGTATAGGAACACTGCTGTCTAAGAGGTTAGGAACGTGGTGAGTACCCTGGAAAATAGAGGGTGTAAGTTCTATTTAAGAACCAAGAACCTAACTAGCGCTGAACCCTGAGCATAGGCTTCAATCTGAAATAGTCTTGGAGCACGGGTTCATACATGGCCTGCACTGAACTCCATGGCACCTGGCATTCACCAGCCTGGATTACCTGGACAGGTAAATCTAAAATACCCTCTGATTTTACATGCATGAAAAGCAAAACCCGGTCATCTCGAAAATCTGCATATTCCAACTTCAGACCGCTCTTGTAGAGCTGCTGTCCCTTTAACCTTGGATTAATAGCCTCTATGCAGGCCGGTAACCGCACATTTAAGACTAGGTTTTCCAGATCTCTGGCCAGAATTTTCTGGCGGAAGATTAATTCCTCACCCACGCGCAGATTTTTCAGGTTTCCTCCCTTTAAAATTTGCTTCAGATTCAGTTTCTTGGAACGCTGAAAAATGGGTTCCGGACCCTGTCCTAGAACACTCAGCGCATAATTGGCCAAACCGCTTTTCACCCGTAATTCAAGTAGTGGATTGATGCTGGAGTCAAGGTGGATAGATTCCTTGTAGGTACCAGACAATTCAACCGGAGTCCGCCCGGGGAAGTTGAGTTTTCCCTGAAAGGGGCCTGGTTTTGTGGCGGGCTGTGCCTCGACCAGGATTCTAATGAGATGGGCTTTTTCCTGGGTACTTAGATAGCGGTGCTGGCGGAGGCGTTTCAAAGCCTGTTTGCGGATAACATCCTTAGGAAAGTCTCCGTACTTAAGCCCCAGGTAATCAATCCAGGTTTCATCTCTCAGACGGGAGGAAAACCAGGTGTTCTCACCCTTAAGAGAATACGTGCGAATCGCCCTCCAAATTTTTCTGGCCTCCTGTGTTTGGTCAAGAAGTGTGAGGGTGCTAGCTTTTAGAGCCTGAATGAGCCGATCATTCTGATGTTTTTCAGTCTCTAACAGACTCTCCCATTGTTCTATTCGTAGACGATCCCTCTTTGCCAAAAGATAAGCTGCATGAAAGCGATGAAGGGTTTTTTCCTTTTTCTTCTCTAGAATTTTAAGAAGAATTGGATTAGAGAGTTTAAGAAGTTTCTGCGCTAGAGGGTCGTCTTGGAGTTGAATCAAGACCTCAGACACGTAAAGACTCAACCCAGGGTAAACGCTTCCACCCGGGAAGAATTGGAAACCCTTGTTATCCTGAAAGTGCTTTTCTAATCGAATCACTCCCCCTTGCAGGAGAGTCTCTATTTCGAGGGGAGTCCATTCTTTGAGAACTCCCTGGAGTTTTTGAAGTGAATGCAGGGCTAAAATTCTTGAGGAAACTTGCTCCGCGCATCCATAAGGGTAGTTCACCAAATCTTTAATGTGTGCTTTTAAAACCTGGTATGGATTTGAATCCAGCTCAATTAGCAGGGTTTTGTCTTCTAGACTTGCGTATCCTGCCGGGAGAATGGGAGCCCACTTTGTACCTGTCTGCCCTTGTTCCGTGTACTCACTTTGTACGTGGGAATTTTGGATGGGAAGGTTAAGCGAAGTGCTGGTGATTTGCCCCTTTTCATTCTTTAGCTCGAGGACGATTTCACCAGATCCTGGGCTCAGGGCCTTTGCCTCAATCAGGAAATCTTCTCGCTGCCGATCTTTTTCAAACAGAATGGAAGGCAGTTCTGAGATCTGAAGATTCTCGGTACTGGTCGAGTGAAGGCTCAGACCTGAATCCCAATTCCTGGGGGTCGTAGCCTGTACTGGAATGAGTACGCGATCTCCCTTGAACAAATAACGAGGCCAACTAGCGCTCAGCGTGGCTTCATCTCGTATAGAAAATCCCTTGCTGACAGAAGAAGCTGATCTGGAATGCAGCGCGACCACCCGTACCTCAACTTCACCCTGGAACCCTCGTGGATCAAAACTTAAGATGACATTCCCATCCTCACCTGGTTCCAGGGGACCTAGGAAATGGGCCTGGGGCTTGACCCGTTCATTGAGGCTATCTGGAGGTAAGTTTTTTTGCCTGGCTTTTTCAGCGCTCCCATCTCCTCCGAAACGAAGCATGGGATATTCCAGGGTGGGATCGTCCAGCTTATCCAGAAAATCGTAATGATAGATGGAATTTGGAATAGGAGCTCGTAACCCATCTTCGAAAGGCTTAAAACGATCTCTGACCAGGTCATGAATACCTCGGTCCACGATACTGGCATAGACTTCTGTTCCCTCCCGAAGTGGTCCCATGATCTTGACGCTCTGCACTCCCCTTGATCGCAAGGGAGCATCGTTAGAGATTGATATCTCCTGTCTTCTCTGTGGATGTTGAAAGAAGAAGGTTATGGAGCCAGAGGCATTAATGGGAAAGCGCAGAGGACTGACTCCAGAAAGAGATCGAATTGTCTGGACGCGTAGATTGAGATGGTCCACATTTAGGCCTATTGTCGTAGGGATAGTCACTTTGAGACTTGTGGTCCTGGCGCTTAGAGGAATGGAACGGCTTTCATAGATTCTATGATCACCCAGGGTATAGTGAAGAATGCCGGTCACAGGAGAATTGATCTGGACTGAGAGGGTTTCTCCTGGGCTCACATTCGTCTCATCAGCAAGTATCTGTACCTTTTTCAGAGAACCCGATGGGCGTAGGTACTGATCACCCGAACCACCCACATAGGTACTATAGCTACCCAATGAGGAAGTCGTGAGATCTGTTACAAGAAGGACATAGTTACCGGAGCTTTCAAATTGGTACTCAAAACGATCTTCCTTAAGACCCGCGAGGCTTTTTATAGGTACCAATTCTTCCTTGTATCGAGATTGATTTTTGGACTGGTCAAAGCTCCACTTCCAAATTTTACGGAAGACTTCGACACTATAGGGAATCCTCAGTTCGGTCCCTTCGGGAATCTGAAGAAATTGCACCTGAAATTGATAAGGCTTACCAGTGCCAGGATAACCATCAAATAAAGGGCGAATCCCCACAAAGCGACCACCAGGATAGTATTCGAATCCCAGGTAGTGATTGACTTCCCGACCTTCATCAAGGATCTGTACCTCGACCTGTCCCTTCATCTTTGCGGGCAGGTTTTTTTTCTTAAGGGGAACCTTGAGACTGAATTCACCATTCTTTCCGGTCCAGGTTTTGATCGTGGCCAGGGAATGGTTTATAGGTGAGGGAGAACCCGGCTTCATTCCCATGGTAAATCCAGGTGACTTTGAATGCCCTCCCGGCGTTTCACGGGCTTCTACCTGGATCAGGACAGGCATATCAGAAGCGGGAGCGCCAAAGAGGAACCTGGCATTTCCGTGAACTTCAAGGATAGCTTCGTCGCCAATTACTGAGTGTGCTAACTCTGCTTGAACCTGGATTCTGGGGGGAAGAAAGGTCTCAAGGGAAAAACGGCTGATCAAGCGTTCCACACCGCCATAACGAGCATAGATACGGTAGGGTCCCGTCTTCCAGTCTGTAGCGGACTGAAAGGTGACTTTGAAAGCCCCTAACTCACTGGTTTTTTCGTTCAAACTCTGGAGGGTTTTCCCCTTCGGATCTACCAGGCGAACCTTAACAGGCATGGATTTAAGCGGTTCAAATTCATGGTTACGAATGTGAAAAAGCCAGGGAACATCCTCTCCAGGACGAAAAAGCTTTCTCTCTAGAAATCCCTGCACTCGAAAGAAATTTCCGGACATCCGGGGAGTGTTCTTTAGGTACTGAGAATGCAGACTTAAAAAGCTTTTTTTGGAATTTGAATCTACGAGCACGAATCCCGGAGGCCTCTCTGCCTTCCAGGGTATGGAAACCGATCCTTTAGCATCGGTTGATTTCGCCGCCAGAGGTTGATGAAAGATATCAAAAACTGAAACTTCAGCCTGTTGAATCGACTTTAAACTTACCAGGTCATGGATCCAGACCCGTAAGCTGTCACGATCTCTCTCTGCCCTGATCCCCAGTTCTGTGGGGATCAGTATTTTTTCATCGAGAAGAACTGGTTTGCCTTTCACTTTGTGAAAAAACCGTACTGCGTATATTCCATTTTTCAATTGAGTAAGTCCCAGTTCATGGGGTTTGATGGAAGATTTGGTGATTTCATTGATCGGGGCGCTTAGTTTCAGACTTTTCTGAGAATGAATGGGGCTGAGGCTCAGAAGTCTTCTCATATTTGGACTTCCGAACTGAAAGAAGTAGGGTTCATGACTCTCAGGCATTTTATGGAGGACCGCATCCACCTCTGGCAGATTGCACCACTCAAAGCTTAAAGGGGCATCAAGAGATGAGACGTACTGAAGCTTATTCTCCAGGAGCATATAGGGTTCACGCTTCGGAATTTTAATCGAAAAGGAATAGCTCTTTTTGGTTTCAAGGGGTTTCGCTTGAAACCCGGGTAGCACTTCCAGGCGAATCTCACTATCTGGAGGAAATTCTCCAAAGATATCCACCATATAAGAACTTTTCTGCTTCCCGGACCAACGCCCGTAATTATATTCACTAGCACCTAACTGGAATGGGATTTCAGGCTGGATGCGAATCTTGGAGCGGTTTTTTTTTGATGACATTCTCTCGGGCAGGTATAGCCGAATCTTAAATCTTCCCCGGGGTTGGGTTAGCACTTTAGGAGGATCTAGAAATATCAGTCCCGCGAGTTTCTTATCAGGACTGAAAGTCTTCTGGGTTTTCTTATGGGAATCCAACAGCCATTCTCTTTCTCCCTTTTGAAAAGTACTCTGGCCCTGGTTTTCATAGATGACTTTAAGATTTGATTTTGAATCAAATGTATCTACGATTTGGAGCCAGAAAGCATGGGAGGGTGTTTGTGGAAAAACTTGATAGCTAAGAGCGTGCTCACTTTGATTTTTCTTAGTGTAAATTTTGATGAGTTCGGCCAATTGATTTGCTTGTACGGGGGCGTTGAATTTAATAGAGAGACCAGTTCCCACTCCCTCAATGGCCATCCTCTCAACTCTCTGAATTTCTATAGGCAGAATCACGATCTTCTGAATTTGAAGATTTTGAAAAGGAGGGAGAAAGACACAATCGTAACTCTTTCCAGCTTGAAGTTCTTGATGGGGAAAGAAGGTAAAGCCTTTCTCATTTTCTACATGAATCATACCTTTGATAGAGCCGGGGCATTCCATGGCATCCTGAAAATATCGATCCCGGTTTTCTTTCGGAAACCAGCCATTTACCAGGTTAAGCTGATAACTCGATTGCTGCGGTAGGGCTGCCGGAAGGTTGAAAAGTATAAGAAAGAAAAGGGCTGCAAACCTCATGTTTCATCTCCTTGAATCTGGAACTGGATCTGGTGACCCAGGGCTTGACTGTCTGAGCAAAGCAGGGAATGCTCGCCGGGGAGTGTCTTTAATTCCAGGGTTTCCCCGGAATTAAAAATCCCGTAATGCTGTTGATCGAGAAATATATGAACCTGTTGATCACTTTGATGGCTGAAACATTGTCCTAATATTGTGGATTTTTGGAAAGGATTCTCAACAATCACGGAGCCCTCGGTCGGCCAGATGATTTTGGGGGGTAAATTCTTAAAATGAGAGTCACAGCGGTTTAATACCCGTTCCCAGTCTGTCTTAGGCAGATGCTTGCGAAGATAATTGAGTGACTCAGCCTGGAGAATTTGACAGGGATCTTCGTGTACTCCCCTGATTTTCCAGTCCGGTACCTTAAGCGTACATTTCTCTTCATCAAAGAGTACATGATCCTGGCAGCTCCATACCGACTTAATCCCAGGAAATTCAGAGGTGTTAAGATCCAGTGGCTCCCCTTCCAGTGAGGCTAAAAGGGTTCGAACAGGTTCATAAAGAACTTGCTGAGCAAAATGCGATTCTCCCTTTGAATGGTTAAGGGAACCTAGCCAGATTCCCACCAGGTATGTGCTGTTAGCAGCCATCATCCACAGGTCTCGATGATAACTTGAGGTTCCTGTTTTGTAGATCCAGCCCTTGATGTTGGGATAGGCTCTTGTGGCAGGTAGGTTGTTCCACAGCATACTCAAGGTCAGATGTGCCGCCTCAGGAGAGAAAATCTTCACGCTCGCAGGGGGTAGCGGCTGCCCTTCCTGAAGGCTCAGTTCTCTGAAACCGCCTCCGCTCAGCAGGCTGGTGTATAGCCCGCTCATTTCCCAGAGGCTAATTTCCCTTCCGCCTAAGGCGATACTCAGTCCAAGGTGTTGATCTTCACCAGGATGATGCCATCCTAATTTATTAAACAAAGTAAACAGGCCCCCACCGGTCAGGTGAGATTGAAGAAGAACGGCCGGGGGATTCAGGCTCAGGTTCAGGGCATCTTCACTGCGAAGGAGTCCACGACTCTTCGAATCCAGGTTCTTGGGAACGTATTGACTAAAGTAGTAGGGAACATCCAGGATCTTTGAGCGTGGGCGAATCAACCCTTCATCCAGGGAAAGGGCGTAGATAAAAGGTTTGAGCAGTGAGCCCGGGGAACGTCTAACAAGCACGGCATCGATCTGGCTCTGGCGCAGAAAATCCGGAGATCCCGCGTAAGCCCGAACCTTCCCGCTATCAATTTCCACAACAAGCGCGGCCCCGTCCCGGTGAGGGGTTGGATTTTCCCACGATACCTTGCGAAGAAACTCTTCCAGCTTTTTCTGCAATCCGGTATCCAGGCTGGAGTGGTTGGAAAAATCAGCACGCCGGGTAGCATGACTGGCAAGCTCTTGGTGGACGCGGCGTTTCAAATTTAGTGACGGGAGCTTAGAGTCACAATTCGTATTCTCCATGCTTTTGCAGAGTTTGTTCTTCAAGGCTTGCATCTTGAGAAGGACTTCAGGAAGGACCTGACCCTCGTTATCTGGTTGAAAGGCATTTGGATTTCTCGGTAGGATTGTGAAATAGAGAATTTCATCAAAGCTGAGCTCTGTAGGCTCCTTATCCGCGTAGAGTCTGCTCGCGGCCCGGATTCCTTCTATGTTTCCCCCATAAGGGGCGATGAGAAAGTATGTCTCAAGAATTTGATCCTTGGTCAGCATCCATTCGAATTGCATGGCTCGAAACATTTCAATGATCTTGCTTTTTACAGTCCTCGAGCGTTTCTCAAGCATGCGAGCAACCTGCATGGTGAGGGTGGAACCGCCAATTTTGTTAGGATGGGTAAGATTGTGGACCAGGGCTCGCAGGAGCGAAAAGGGATTGATACCCGGGTGGCTATAGAAAAAACGATCCTCATAGGAGAGTAAGGCCTGAACTTGAAGCTTCTGAATGTGGGTCATCTTCACCGCGTATCGGTAGCGCTGGTCAAGAGCCAATTCCTCGCGTAAAACCTCCCCTTTCCGGTCCGTATATATCTTGCCAATGGGTCGACTGAGCAGGTGTAGATCAAGAGGAAAAAGGGCGTCCAGAAGTAGAAAGCTGAGATAGAAACAGCCAAAAAAAATCAGAAGCAGAACTGCTAGCTTTTTCATTCTTAGGTGGGGGAATGAACCGTTAAGCTAATCAGGTTGGCCTGGATTTGGCAAGCACTGCAGCCATCTCCTTATGACACTCGCTCTACCAAAAGTCGGCGAATCGCTTTTGAGAGAAATTGCTCCGATAATATCCCACGCCCAGGAGTCCAAAGGAGAGCAGGCTAAGTAAGATGGCCTTGGCTGTGATTCCAAGGCTGCTCCATACACCTGTCATCGTGCGATAGATGTGGATCGGGACCTCCCTCAGACCGTAAGCGCTGGCAGCAGCCAGAAAACAAATGCTATATAGATTTTTGCGGGTAAGGGCGGTGACCAGAAACATGGCCAGGATAAGGGCTTTATTGATCAGGTATGGATGAAATTCTGTACCAAAATAATTAGCTGAATCATCAAAAGTGAAAGCTAGCAGAAACAGACCCAGGCAGCAGGCGAAATCATATGCGTTGATGGAGCAAAGCTCCTCAAGAAATACCTTTAGGAATGTTTGCAGCAGAAAGGCACAAGAAAGAGCGAATGGAATCATGCAATAGATCAGGCTTTCGGGTGCCGTAGGTATTAGAGCGCTTTCACTATGTACGTCCAGGATCAGATGCAGGGGTAGGAAAAGAGTGGGAATCAGTAGAATGGGAGCGTAAAAAACAAGTTCATTCCCCAGGAACTGATTTCGACTGTATTCTCCTCTGCCTTTGGAAGTCCATGACTTATAGATCACTGGGATTGGGCAGAGAAAGGCTAGAAACCAGGGCAGGTATACTTCCCACCATCCAAGAGATGCCCCCAGGTATGCTGAGACCATGCCTGAATCTATCATTTGTGTAAACAGAGGAAGAGCCCCTGAAATAAGCAGCAGGGTAGCGATACAGCAGAATATTTTTTCAAACTTTGGATTAAGCTCAAAGCTCTCTACCAGTAAACTCAACTCCAGGGAGTTAAGCACCAGGTTTAACCCGGTAATCAGGAAGCTTATCCAGTTCACGCCGTCGTAAAAACAATAGGTTGAGATCCTTGACTGGTAGAAGGTGACATCACAGGAGAGAAGCAGGACTACAAAGAGCAGGAACTTGCCATGTTCGAGGTTGATCTTCCCCTTGATCAATCGCAGAGCCATGGAAAAAATAACCACCTCATAAATTACCTGGACACTATAGAAGCCAAGCAGCATAGCCAGGCTGAGGCTCTCATTTTCCTGGGAACTGATCATGTGCAGGGCGGCAAAGAGTGCCAGAACACTGCCCAGGTAAAAAGGATTGCCCCAGGTTTTGGACTCACTCACAACGCGGACCTTACCAAGCCCCTCTAAATTCAATCCAGTTGAAGTCCGATCCATCTCAACCATTTCAAACTCCTCTATCCAGAATCAGGTACGAAGGGTGTTCCTTAGATCAGGATAAATAGCCAATGTCATGAACTTGTCACAGGCAAAATTTTTGATATTTTTTATCTCCCTTCATGCCTCTGGTATCAGTTCTCTGGGCATACAAAAAAATCCCGCCGGAATTAGCCAGCGGGATTTTTTTGATCTAGATTTATCTTAGACTGATAACTTCCGGATAACCTGCGATTGGATTTAATCCGGCAGGCGTAATCAACACTACTGCTGTGGGAATGAAAACCTTACCATCCTCACTGACCACACACCCTGGATTCATGGCATTTAGCATATCCCTCAACTGGGCAGGCATTTTCTCAGCTCCGTAATTATTAACCAAGAGCAGGGTCATATCATTACTGATGAACTGAACATAGGCTGAACCATCCTCAACACCAACCTTTCTGTCGGTGATAGGTATCTGACTATCTCCCAGGGAATCAAATTTTGTTCCATCAACATCTCCCCGGATTTGAGTGTTTCCGGAGGCATCATGGTAGACGTCAATTACTCCCAGGGGGCCATTAACTACAAATGAATCACCAGGAGCCCTGGGTGAGGTATGCCCAATTTTATACAATTCCTGAAAAATTTCCTTTCTGGGGGAAGAAGCCGACGCACTGGGAGCATCCTTCGATGAGAGTTGAATCGGTTCTTCAAACATGGCTCGATACACCACTTTTACCCTGTTGTCCCGTACTACCTTGGTGGCATGCTTAAAAGAAGCCCACAGACCGGTGTCGAAATCATCTCCCTGGGCATCAATCACACCAATGATAAAGTTGCCTACAATACCCCCCATAGCGCGCATATTGACCGCATTTAGAAACTGGTCCTTAAATCCCGTCCGAGAAACCTTCAGTTGCATACCGATGAATTTGCCCCACAGAATATTAACCACGGCAGCAGGAAGTTTAAATTTACCCTCTTTATCTGCAATGGCTGATAGCTCTTTGATTACAAAGGTCTTCTTATTTTCATCAAGCATCCCATCGCGGGTACCAATAAATGAGACCAAAATTGAAGCATCCGAGAGTACCCTACCGGAATCTTTTTCTAGAACTTGACCCGTCACAGACGGTATAAAATTTAGCAGACTTGAAGCTGAAACAGCCGACAGACTAACCGCACAGACAAGAGCTGTGGCCAAAATTTTTCTCAACATACCGATCCTCCCCAATGAATTCCTTTGTGTTGCTCGATTTTCTAATTCGCGAGTCGAAATCGTAACACAAAAAATGGAAAAAGATCACTTTTTTCAGCCCGATTATAGATGAATCTGGTAGGGCTTATGGGCAGTGATGAAGGCCTTTTCAGGAACCGACCACATTGCTAACAAAGGTAGCCCTTCTGGTTAAGAAAAAGTGAAGGTTGATGGTTACCCAACCAGCCGTCCCCTGATTTCCCGTGCAGGATACACAAATTGCAATTCAATTCGAGCGTAGGGAGAGCACAATGCAAGGTTTTTATGGCAGCCTTCTTCCCATAATCTTGGTCCTAGCAGCCTGTCGGAGAAATGCCTTTTACTGCGACCGGCTGCAAAAAGCAGGCTCGGCGTTGTCACCAATAAAATCGCTCTCAATGTGCTTCATGCACACCTTCGGCGATTTTATTGCCTCCGCCTTGATCCTGAATTTTTCGCTCGGTCTCGCTACAAACTCAATTCTCCGACAGGGTCCTAGGATTGGATCGAAACTTGCAGATTGGCTGCGGGAGCGTAACGTTGGGAGTAAACATGTCTTTTCTTCTGCAAAGGGCTGACATTTTCACCCTGGAACACCTGATGATCCATGCATTGCGCGAGGATTTTTCGGAAAAGAGAGACTTAACTTGTTGCTGTAGATTTCAATCAGAAATGTATCGCAATCACTCGGGAAGAAAGAGAAATCTGTCTAACCGATGCATTTTTCACGGGCCAGCCTACCTAAGCCCCCGGGGAAGAAGGATCAACCTGGTAGGGCAAATTCTTCAGAAGTCTTTTCCAGGTTTATTTAGACAGGTCTTATTACAGCGCAATGAATACGTACTATTCGGTACTCAAGAACGTCACATCAATTTAAATACCCATGATATTGGGCCGCTCAATTCAATGTTAAAAGGAGTCTTGAAACTCGCCTTGTCCAGTGGGGCCAAAAAACTTGTCTTCGGAGATGAGTATTGTACCGGCGGCTACTTCGAGATTAACTCGATGAGAGACTGGCCGTTTCATCTGCCCGATGATGTCTACTCAAGTCTGGTCGGGTCACTGGTTAGATTCATGAATTCCCTGAGAACTAAGGAATTTGAGCTGACGGTAGATGGGGAAGATAAAAGATACAGATGCCTCATTGAGAGCACTGGCCGTGCCTGGGGAGATTATCTGTTAATCAAGATTGAGCAAGAATTTACATAGGTAAACCTGAACTTGCGGCACTGCCATCATCATAGGTATGGGGTACTGAAAGCTTACCTTTTTCTTTTCTGTTACCCTGAACGCTAGAATGAAGTTCTTTCAAGTTGACGCGTTCACCAAAAATTTTCGTGGAGGAAATCCAGCCGGAGTTGTCTTTCAAGCGGAGTTCCTTTCTGAGAGCCAGATGCAAGCGCTGGCAAGTAGGGCAGCATTTTCAGAGACCGCGTTCGTCCTGGAATCTCAAACGGCCGATCATCGCCTGCGATTTTTTACTCCCTGGCGGGAAGTGGGAATTTGTGCCCATGCGACTATGGCCGCCTATCATCTCATGCTTGAACAGGGAGTCCTGCACACAGGGACCCATAAAATGGAAACCCTGGCAGGCATACAGGAAGTCAAAATCGCATCCGATGGTATGTGTTCCATGACCCAGAATCTCCCGCAGTTCGGGATGAAAGTCGCGCCGGAGATCCTGGCACCAGCACTTGGGCTGCTTCCCGCTGAGGTATCCGACCAACTACCCATCCGTGTGGTTTCAACCGGTTTAAAGAAGATTTTCGTACCGATAGCAAACCTTGAAATCTTGAATCGGGTCAAATTTGATTTAAAGGCAATTGATAGAATTAGCCGAGATCATGATGCTATTGGGGTCTATGTTTTCTCCCTGGAGTCGGTAGAAAATTCAACCGCGCATTGTCGAAATTGCGCGCCTACCGTTGGAATTGAAGAAGACTCCGCAACCGGAACCTCAGCTGCTGCGTTAGCATGTAACCTCTTCGAAAATGGAATCCTCGAGGATATAGGAGATGCATATCATAGGTTCGAACAAGGATACTGCATTGCCCGGCCCTCTGAGATTCTGGTTCGGTTGATTACAAAGAAGGCTAAAATTGAAGAGGTTTGGGTGGCGGGGCGATCCGTAACAATTCGCGAGATGGAGTTTAGCGCCCAGTGAGCCAGGTTAAGAGAGACACAAGATGGGTCTGAGTTTAAAATCAAAGAGGCGTGTGGGAATTGTTGGTTTTGGAGAGTTGGGCCAATTCCTGGTCGAGAGTCTCATGAATGATCCACAGGTAAATGCCACCCATGAATTGGCTTTTGTATGGAATAGAAATTTGAAAGTTCTTCACCAAAAGCTCCCTTCTGAATTAATCTTGGCGGAGTTGAAAGAATTCGCGGGACGTAAGCCTGACTTGATTGTGGAAGTAGCACATCCCAATATCACGAAGGAATTCGGGCGTCGTTTTTTATCCAGGGTGGATTACATGGCAGGATCTCCCACCGCGTTTGCGGACCCGGGTATCGAGTCATCTATGATGGCAGCGGCAAACCAGGCAAATGGGCACGGGCTCTATGTGCCGCGAGGAGCTCTTCCCGGCCTCGATGAGGTTCTGAGGATGGCCGAAAGAGGTCAATTGGCTGAGGCTGAGATTGTCATGAGGAAGCACCCTGAGAGTATTCATTTTCAGGGTTCTTTAGATCCACCATTGAGCGAGACCATCTCAAAGCAGGAACTCTATAGCGGTCCCCTCAGAAAACTCTGTCCTTTGGCCCCTAACAACGTTAACACCATGGCTGTCTTAGCCATGGCCAGTCGACTTGGTTTTGACAAGGTCCAGGCCACCCTGGTGGCTGATCCCGGCCTTCAGCACCATATTACAGAGGTGCACCTGTTTGGTCCCAAGACATCAGGCCCCAGGTATCGCTTAAGCCTGATACGGGAAAGCCCGGCTGGAGTGGGGGCTGTTACCAGCACTGCTACCCTTACTACCTTTCTTACCAGTATGCTCGGGTCCCAGGGCGATGGGGATGGGGTTCATTTCAAATAAGACAGGAAATTTTCAGTTATTAAGGGAACCCTCAGGGATATGGATCATCAAGAAATCGTTAATAAATACCTGAAATGCTTTTGTTGCGGAGATCTTGATTGCTTAGGAGCCATTCTCGACCCTGAATTAAGGTTTTCAGGACCACTTCATTACTTTGATTCTGCCAGTCAATACCTGGAATCTTTGCAAAATGATCCACCGGAAGCGTGTACCTATAAGATCTTGAGCATCACCGAAAGCGTAGATTCCATCGCTGTCTTCTACGAATATCAGAAAATTGAAAGTACTGTTCTCGTAGCTCAGCTATTCAAGATTCGAAGTCACAAGATCTATGAAATCCTGCTAACTTTTGATGTTCGATCCCTGATCTGAGAGTAATTCTCTTAGTACGGATTGATTCTTGGTGTAGTGGTATTCAATCTGTTGCTCGCTAAACCGATGATTTTTCCCCAGCGGGCAGGAATCTCGAACCTTGAGCCACTCGCGCCAGGTGCTGTCCTTTCGCATAGCTACTTGAAAGGCAGGGATGCATCCATGTTCACAGCTGCTACAGGGATTTTCCTGGAGCTCATTCTCGGTAGTCTGTAGGCCAATCTCCAAGACCAGGGCAGCTCTTAATGAGAACCAGGATCCGTAATGAGGATGAACACTTAGATGAGACTTACTAAGAAATGCCAATCCGGAATATTGAGCTAGCTTTTGGAAGGAGATATGAAAGGGTTCCGGTCGATGAGCATAGCGAATTCTATGCTTGATGGGAAGATCTCGGAGGCATTCAAGTAGTGTGAATTCTACAAAGTCATCAAATGGGTTCTTTCGGTTAATCCATTCATCGTGGAGTTGAAGATGTCCTAAAAAGTGAGGCCAGATGGACCTGGTGTTTCCAACCAGGATTCCAGCCCCGGGAGAATCGCTATGAAAACGGTTCTCTGCATTGACCCGGCGATTATAATCTTGGACAGAAAACGTTTGAAACAGATCGAAGCCAGCCTTATTCAGCAGTTTTTTTAGATTATTTATAGAACTCTCAGGATTCATGAGAGACAGGGTACTTCAGCTCTCCTGTGCGGTCATCTGGTATTTTATCTTTGTACAGCTCCACTCTCCTCCCTGCAAAAATGTCCCTATTTAGAGTAGATCTGATCAACGATTCAGGTTGACCGGCATTTTTTTTTTGAGGACAATAGGCCTATGACCAGTCTGGACTTCATTGCAGTTATTTTGTATTTCGCTGTGGTCGCGGCGATCGGGTATTGGTCGAGCAAGAAAAGCTTGAAGGACTCCAACTCTTACTTCCTTGCAGGAAAGGGAGTGGGATGGATGGCAATTGGAGCAAGTCTATTTGCCAGTAACATCTCCGCGGAACACTTTATAGGTCTCGCGGGTACTGGAGCTTCCAGTGGATTTGCAGTTGGTCAATTTGAATGGTTGGCCTGTCTTATTCTTCTGCTTCTAGGTTGGCTTTTTGTCCCTCTCTACTTAAGAATCGGTGTATTTACCATGCCGGAATTTCTAGAGAGAAGGTATAACCGTCAGTGCCGAACCTACCTGGCCAGCGTTTCTCTGCTCGCGTATATCTTCACAAAAATCAGTGTGGCTGTTTTTGCCGGTGCTCTTGTACTTAAGGTTATTCTTGGCTGGAACATCTGGGTAGGAGCGATCCTTCTAATTGTTTCAACGGGTATCTACACAGTCTTTGGTGGATTGTTGGCTGTAATATATACCGATTTTCTGCAGGCCTTTATCCTGATTGCAGGGGCCATTGTCCTGACGGTGATTAGTGTTTTAAAGGCGGGTGGGATGGGAATCGTGGTTGGGGTTTTGGAGCCTTCCTTTTTTTCTGTCTGGCATCCGATGAGTCATCCTGATTTTCCCTGGACTGGAATATTGTTCGGTGCGCCGATTCTCGGTGTCTGGTACTGGTGTACCGATCAGATGATCGTGCAGAGAACCCTGAGCGCTAAGAGTATTCCCGAAGCGCAAAAGGCCACTATATTCGCAGGCTTCTTAAAGATTTTGCCCGTTTTTATTCTAGTTTTACCTGGAATGGCTGGAAGGATAATCTTTCCTGAAGTTGAGGCCAATCTCATTTACCCTACCATGGTAAATACCTTGCTGCCCTCTGGTATCAAAGGATTAGTGATCGCGGCTTTATTGGCAGCTCTGATGAGTTCGCTATCGAGCGTGTTTAACTCCAGCTCTACCTTGTTTGTGATGGATTTTTATAAGCGTTGGTACCCAAAATCAAGTGAGAGGGAGCTTGTGCGAGCCGGTCAGTTCGCTACGATTGGCCTGGTGATTACTGGTCTCTTATGGCTTCCTTTTCTGGGTTTTATGAGTGAACAGCTCTATGTATATCTACAGTCAGTACAGGCATATATAGCGCCCCCCATAGCGGTAGTGTTTCTTCTTGGAATTCTGTGGAAACGAGGCACCGCTAAAGCGGCGATCCTCACACTCTACTCAGGATTTGTTTTGGGAGCGATTAGATTTGGTTCTGAGGTGGCGGTAAAGGGAAATTTCACCTCCAATGCCCTGCTAAAGTCCCTGGTAGACATCAATTTTCTACATTTTGCCGTGTTATTGGCTGTGATTTCCCTGGTTGTTTTTATTGGAGTTTCGTTAGTGACCACACCTCCGGACGAGCAAACCATGGAGATGTTCCGGGCTGAAGCGGTGGCAAGAGATGACGCAGGTGACACTCAGATCAACATAGTCTTAAGTGGAATTCTAGTCTGCATAGTACTGGGGTTGTGGGTGTATTTCAGTCCCCTGGTCTTTACGTAGAAAAGCCCGCCAGCACAGAGTTGGAGTTCAACAATTCCCGAAAATTCCACCTCCCCTCTTCATAGCGAATTTCATGGGTCGCTACTTCTTCCATAAACCTTCGATCATGCTCGATGAAAAGAAGTGTTGGCTCCTCTCTTAAAATCATTTCCTCCAGTTGTTGGCGACAGGCCATGTCAATGAAATTAAGCGGTTCATCCCAGATTCTCAGATCGACAGGTGCGATAAGGCTCAAGGCCAGAGAGATTTTCTTCTTTTGGCCCTCACTAAGCTCGCTACAGGGATGGTTCAGCACCTTCGGGTCCACTCCCAGGCTTCCCACGGTATTGCATAGTTGGGTATAGGACAGATCCCACTTTCTGCAAACGTCTTCTATTTTTTCCTCCCAATAGGGATCCTGGGACGAATAAGATGTAGACAATCCCGGGTACCAACCGGCCGACCCTGAGTATTGCGAAAGGGAAGAGTGCTCCTGGAGTTTTGACATCGAGATTGGTTGGGTGGCGAGAGTTTTGATCAGTAGATGAATCAGACTGGACTTCCCACAGCCATTGTACCCTCTAATTGCAACTCTATCCGTATTCTTAATTACGAAATCCAAGTGATTGCATAGCTGGGCGCTTTCTTTGATTCCGAAGCGCAGGGAGTGGACATTCAGGAGAGTCTTAGTCCCGGAGAACGAACTAGATCTACTGGATTGGCAGGTAAGTGAATAGCTATCTTCTAGCTGTTCCACCAGGTCCTTTTTTTCTTCCATCCGATCTTGAGCCATTTGCCTGGCATGGATGGCCCGTTTCATCATTTTCGCAGCCCGGGCTCCAACAAATCCTTTATCATAGGCTCCGATCTTGTCTTTCTCCCTCTGTAGGGACCAGCCCTTTTTTGCCTGGTAGACGATGTCCAATCTACGGATCTCCTTTCTGAGTTTTTCATTTGAGTTTTCGATGAACACTTTATGCTTCCATAGGGCATCTTCGAATTCCTCGAATCCCGAGCGGTAAAGTTCAACAGAACCGTTTTGCAAATGAGCTACGTGATCTACACATTGGTTCAAGAAGTACCTGTCGTGGGAAATTAGCAGAAATCCCTTTTGTCTTTGCAGAAACCGGGCAACTGCACCACGAGCCCATTCGTCAAGGTGATGGGTAGGTTCATCAAGGATGACATAGGAATTCGGCTTTAAAAAAAGAGCCGCTAACATTACACGGGTTTTTTCACCACCACTGAGACTGGAGAATTCCCTGCGAAGTAGCGAGTGATCAAGCTGCATTTGCGAAAAGACCTGTTCCATGCGGGTTTCGAAATCGTGCCACCCATGGCTCTCCAAGAGATCCAGGCAACTTTGAATCCCATCAAGATCTTCGCATTGTGAAAAGTGCTCCAATTCATGAACCCACTTTGAAAATGGGGCCACGACTTGTTCCACAACTTCACTGACGAGTCCTTTTTGACTGTCTATGTCTTTGTAAACCGGAAGAAAACTCACTGAACCTGGTTGCTGGATTTTTCCTGAACCCGGGATCAATCTCCTCTCTATGAGACGTACGAGAGTACTCTTCCCGCACCCGTTTTTACCCACCAAAGCTAGTTTCCAGATCAGATCCCATTCAAAGCTCAACTCCTGAAAAAGAGGGTAGGACATATTCTCATATTGAAATTCCACATTTGAAAAATGAATTTTGGACTGCATATTTCCTCCCGTTTACAGGACCGGGGAATCCGAAGGAAAAACGCGAAAAGACTAATGGGGAATTTCGAAGAAATGCGCTGAAAACGGATTCTAAAGGTCCTGGTTCATGTTTATGAATCAGTTTCCTTTAGTGATCTCTCTTCATGATGGTTCTCAGCATTATTGCCCACACAAGGTGGGATGCTCGATACTACGCATGCAAAATGAATTTGTTTCAGGATTTTCCAATTCATGAAAAACCTCCCCTGTCTTTTAAAGTTGTTGGAGGAAGATGAGACTGGATGGGTTCTTTGCTATCCTCTGAAGGAGAGATTTATCTGCCATGAAGTTCTTTTCATCAGTTTTACTCACCAGGTTTATTTTTTGGTTCCTGGTTGGCGGTGTGTGGGCTTCTTCACCAGCAATGACAATGAAAGCTCCCAAATTCATAGCTGTTGAGGAGATGGGTTCCATCGATGGTCTGAAATACACGACAGCCATAGGCTCTGCTGACCGGGAGAAACAACGAACCTACGATAGCGAGTTAAGGTCAGTCTGGAGCCAGGTACAATCGTCGGTGCTAACAAATATCTCTACAAAATTGGTTCAATCCATTTCAAGATGGGCAAAAAAACAGATGCTTACCTATGATTACAATTCTCCTCAAAGGACATTGGACTTCCAGTCTACCCTTTGGCTTGATGCGACCAAGACAAGTCTCCTTTATGAAGCCACTCTCGAAACCCTGCCGTCCCATCATCAGCTGGTTACTCGCTGGCTGAAACTCTATTTGATTTATCAACTGGAGAATCAAGAAATTTCTACCGCGATTCTGACCATTCGCGGGCAAGTACTTGAGTAAGGAGTTTGATGAGGTATCCCGTTTTCCTGTACACACTGTTGGCACTGTGTTTAATACAAGTCGACCTTGATTCAAGAACGAAGGTACCCAGGGGTGATTTCGAGTTCACGATCAAGCATGATGGATTGAATCGAAAGTATCTTGTCCACGTCCCCGAGAGCTACCACAAAGATAGGGCGATACCAGTAGTATTAGCCCTCCATGGCGGAGGCGGAAATGCACGCGGTTTTCGTTTCTCTAGCGGACTTGACGAAACTTCGGAAAGATATGGCTTTCTGAGTGTATATCCATCCGGTACGGGCAGAAAGATTCTTCGCCTGGAACTTCTCACCTGGAATGCTGGTGGCTGCTGTGGCGAGGCCAAGAAAAACCAGGTTGATGATGTGGGATTTATTTCCATGGTTCTCGACGATTTGGAGCGTCGTTTTTCTATCGATAAGGATAGAGTTTTTGCCACGGGGATGTCTAATGGAGCTCAGATGAGCTATCGACTCGCTTGTGAACTCTCCAGTAGAATTACTGCTATTGCGCCGGTTGCCTCACAAATGGTTTTCAATTCCTGTCAGCTCAAAGAACCCGTACCAACCATTCACTTCCATGGTAAGAGAGATCGAGCCGCGCTCTGGGGTGGAGGTCAATGCGGAGGACTCTGGCAGGAGTTCTTCAAACTGAACTTCCCGCGTCTTCCCATCCGAAAGAATGGTCGCTGGGATTGTGATCCGGTTCCAATCTCCTTTAGCTCCTGGAATGAATTCAATGGACTTGAAAACGTGAGTGCTAAGACTATTCTTCAAAGAGGGAAAACAACTTGTGAGAGCTATAGAAACGAAACCGCTCACAATGTCTTGTGTGTTACAAATGACGCTGGTCACACCTGGCCTGGTGGGAATGGTAGTCCCGCGTGCAAGAGACCACAAAGCCGCAGGTGCAAGCAATTAGAAAAATTACTTGGGAAGACCACCCACGATGTTTCTGCCTCTGAGCTTATGTGGAAATTTTTCAAAACTGTAAATTCAAAACCAGGAGTGCTTTCTGTGCCGGTTTTCAAGAACTCAGAAGGCGGATCTGCAAAAAAATAGATTGGAGTGACTGTGAGAGTGGTACTTATTCTGTTCCTGTCAGCTGCATTGTGCTTAATGATGTTTCTTCCAAGAGAAAATAGTCCTGGTAAAGCTACCGAAATCGATGTGAGGACGATGTGCTTTCGCAATATGAAGACCCTTATTGGTGCCATCGAACTCTATTCCCTTGATGAGAAAGGCACCATTGTATTGGGTTCTGAAGAAGAGGAATATGATAACTCCCTGGGCGTGCTGCTGGTAGCAGGTTATGTTGCCATACCCATTTTAGACCCAGAATTTCCCAACACAAGGACTTATCGTACCACCGATGATGGCTACGTCTGGTGTACTCACCACGGAGCCATCACCGGATGTAGTTGGTGGGAAAAGACAGGAAACTGCCCGGAAGAAGTCAGGAAGTGGGACTCAGACAGATAGGCAAGCTGGTTTCCATGGAGACTTTCCCAGTGCTAGAGTAAGGGTTGTGTTAGACCATTTGAGCAGACTTTAGTCATTATCCATCGAGTTCCATGCGAAAAATCACCATCCACGCCCCGGGGAGTTATGACAGGTTGGTTTTGAAGGAATGCCGGGAGCGCAGCGGTACAGACCGGAGCATTGGAAAGATCGTACTGCGATTTCAATGAAGCGGCAGCGGATCTGTGTGTCAGTGCAGTGATTGCATAAGAACCCGAGCCGCGCGCGAATTCGTCTTTTCGAGGGAGTTTCTGGGTAATAAAAACGGCGAGCGCTTTGCTCGAAGATTCAGGTCTCTGGCCTGCTCCGGACTTGGAGCTAGAATATCTATGCTATAGCCATCTGAGTCTAGTAATGACAGTGAAAATGAGTGGAGTTCTCCCGCGGGGCGGAACTTGAAATGTAGAGTGGTACCCTCAATCTTGCGGGGCTTTATATAAGTTGATTCTCCAGAGTTCTGAGCCCTGATCATCAATCCATTTCTTCGATAAACCAGGTCCAGCTTCAAGGGTTTTTTAAATGCAACCTTCGGGTGAAAAACCAGGAAAGGATCTGGATCTACGGCCGTTTCAATTTCTTCGCGCAGGTCTCCTGAAAGCTTTAGCTCCCTGGTGTGCGGTTCCCTATAGTCAGTCTGCCAAAGTTCAGAGTTCTCTCTCCAACGTGTATATCGAAGATCCAGTTCTTCACGACCAAGTACAAAGTCTTCGGTATCATCTTTTGGATCCAGGTACTCCTGGTTGTTTCTGATCAAAAACTCTCTCTTAGCCAACCTTCTTTGGAACTTCTTCACCTCTTTCTGGCCAGTCACAAAGGGTCTCTTCAACTGGATATAAACTCCAATGAAGGGTGAGTCAGCCTCCTGGTAGACCAACACACGTTTAAAGATGCGGTAATCTTTGGAATTTCCCTGGTAATAGAGGACGGTATTGCCAAAATCAGCCATTTGGCAAAAGAAGAAAACAACGAAAGAGAAAATGAATTGAGCCATGTTGCTATTTAACCAGCAGAACTGGATTGGGGGCAATTTTTCTTAGTCTTAACGCGCATAAAGCTGTTCGAAAATGTGCTGGCGGGCAATTATTTCAGCGGATTTTTTTGAAGAGGTAATTTCTTCTTCCACCACACATTTTACGTCTTTTCCCTTAAAGGGATTTTTTACACCAAAAATGGATTTCTTTAGCCATATTTCATGGATCTTGGAGCTAAAAATCGGGCGCTTCACTTTTAGTCGGGTAGCAATCGAGTTTTCAAAGGGATCAGTCTTGGTCCAATCACCAATCATGGTGTCTTCAGTAATCACGATGTCATTGAAAAATTCATACTCATAGCCATCTGTGATGTGATAGGTATGGGTGGCATTGAAACTTCCGATTTTGTACTTAAACTCCACTTTAACCAGGTCTGGACGAACCTCAAGAAAGGAAACAGATCCGTTGGAGACTTCCTGATCTTGTAAGAACTCAGGTACTCCCACCGACTTCTTATGAACTTTTATGCGGCGACAGGTAAATTCCCTGTCCTTCAGAAGTTCAGAGGTTGTCAAACTGATATTGGCGTAAGGAGAGGTTAGAAGGACGAAAAGAAAAGCAAAATAAGGACGCATGAAATCTCCAAAATTCCACGGGAATATCCTATCTAGGATAAGAAACATCCCCCTACCAATCTACGAAAGAAAACTCCGGAGGTTTCCATTTCCCGAATTCTTTCCTGTCCCAGGTTTAACTTCTCTAATCCCTGGTCTCTCTGGAAGCTAGCAGAATTGCCCAAAAACATAGCAGACCCGTTAAGCCGGCAGCGATCCAGGAGACAAAAATGGGCAGATCCCAAGAATCTACAGTCAAAGACCATGAGTTTGCCACACGTACGGAGTGTAGAATAGAGACAATTCCAAATACAGTACCTGAAAGAAGGAGATAGGATTTTCGGGTCATCATAGGTAGAATCATATACGAGGGAAGTTATGGGTACCAAATTTAGCTTTAAATGTAATTTCTGTGGTGAGGTTCATGGAGGCTCCCCTGCCTTTTCCTACGAAGCTCCAACCCCCTATCTAAATCAGTCTGAAGAAATTCAAAAGGCTGGAATTCTGCGACCTGATGTTTGCGGGTATGAGGATGAAGACGGTAATCACCTCTTCATAAGGGTTGTCTTGGAAGTACCCATTCATGGAGTCGAAGATATTTTTCTGTGGGGTGCCTGGGTTTCACTAAGTGAAACTGATTTCAAAAGATATGTACAAACCTTTGATAATCCAGATCCCTCTGAATCGTATTTTGGGTGGTTTAGTAATTCTCTGGCTTTCTATGAGGACGCCTACGGGCTTAAGTGCCAGGTTCATCTACGACTGAGCAATCAGAGACCCTATATTGTGCTAGAGAAAACTGAACATCCCCTATCCATAGATTATCACAATGGGATTTCACCACTGCGGGCCCAGGAAATAGCGGAATTCTGTATGCATAATCAAGGTTGAAGCATTATCAACCAGGGTAACAAAATCGCAGTTTCATCGTAGTTGAGAGAAGCAAAGAGCAAAACTTGCTCAACAAAATTGATGTCGATCTCATTAAACTCCAAGCGCTGGTTTTTGACCCTTCTTCTCTTTAGCTGCTCGGTCTGCCAAATCTTTGCAGCCTGGAATGGACCCTCCAGAGATCACGCAAAGACCTATTCCACACCTTATCAAGATGGATACCTGTCTTCGCTGCATGCTACCTGTGGTTTAAAGAAGATCAAGTACAGGGAAATGAAGGTAAAAGTAGAAACCTGGGAAGTCTTTACCCCTGAGTTGGAAACAGGCAAACTCAAGGTAGCGGTAGCGCTTCAACGAAATAGTAAGAAAAAAATTCTTCGAGCTCCCCTGGCCATCTTTATTCCCGGAACCTTTGGAAACCTCAATGGGACCATGGCAAATCGGTGGATGGACTCCTTGACGAGGCTTGGATACCACGTGATCTCTTTTCCCAATCCCTTCGGAACAGATTTTGTATCCCAGGTTCCGATGGGTAAATTTGGGACCGTAACAACCGAGGCTAAGAGCCTCTATGGGGTGGTGCGTGAAATCTATAAAAAACTGAGAATGTTTCATGCACTAAATGGTTCAGTGAGACTAATCGGCATCAGTCTGGGCGGATTCTTCAGCTCCATACTCGCTGCTTTGGATGCAGAGCATCCCAACCCGATTCTGACCACTGACGCTACGATAATCTCTCCCCCTTTTCACCTCGGAAGAGGGATCGATAGGCTCGATGGATTGGTAGATGAGTTACGCGATCCCTACCAGGAAATGTCTCTGCTAAGAACTTTCTTTAAATTTCGGAAGCTCTGCCGTTTGGAAAGCTCATCCGAAGCAAATGTAGAAACCTTGCGGGATGCCAGGGGACTTGTCTCTTTTCATGGTTTTTACAAAGGCCTGATGAGTTCGGTGAAAAAATACGACAAGGTTCGAAGTCTTAGCTACATACCCAAGAAAAAATCTGCGTATCAAAGATGGCGTAACCGTTTTAAGTTTTCCACCTATTATGATGATTTAAATCCTGAGGGTAAGAGGATTATTCGTTCGGTAAAGGGTCATCTCTACTATTGGATGGCAAAAGCATACAGGGCGGGATTCCCATCTATTCGAGTTCTGACCACAACAGATGATTTCTTTAACGACCCTGGAGCCTGGAATTCTCTGGATCTGCATCCTATGCGAGATGGGATGAACGGGATGTACGGCCTTATTTTAGACCCGGAAATGTGGGCTAGAATCCGCCAAAACCTGATTGTCCTTGAACATGGCGGACACTATGGTTTCCGCGGCAAACCCTGGTTTGAGAAGTTCATCAGACTTTCCTTCGGATGGAATGAAGAGCTAACCCGCCGCCAGGCGAATTTTGAGGAACTCTATCCTGAACCTGCGTTAGAATTGCCTGTTGTCGACACAGAAATCAATCCATTTCAATGAAGCCAGGAAGTCTCAAACTTCAGCATTTTGAATGATGAGAAGCTTACACCTCCGATCTTCACACAAGGATCAGTATTGGTAACAAAACTCGAGAATTTACGTAGTCTTTCGTGGAACGAACAGATCGGAGTTGGAAATGAAATGGTCACTGGTATTTTTGATGATAGCGAGTGTGTGTCCCTTATTCGCGGATGTAATTGTAGAAGATGGTCAGGTAACTCGGCTAAAAGTAGAGAGATGGAAAGGAACCTGGGCAGCGCCAGGCGGAAATTACATTGAACGACTCCATATTAAGGTGAATCAGTTCAAGGTTGTAAATCAGACAAAAGAAGACAAAAAAATTCTGGATGCCATTGAGAATGGGGAGCCGTTTGAGATACATCTGGCAAGCCGCGCGGCTACCTATTTTGCGGACACTTCCGACTACAAGTACTTTTTGAAGCATCATGTCCCCTTCACCACACGGGTATTCCCGAAGCTCAAGTTCAACGGAGTCCTCAAATGGCATGTCACGGATAATGATGAATGGAATGAAGAATCCGGTGAATTTGAGTCAATCACTGAGATCCTTTTAGATGATCCAAACTTCAAGAGCAAATGGGGAGAATTGAAAAGCAATCCCAGGGCACCTGTCCTCTCCAGGAAAACCCAGCTCTTCGACGAGCTTTATAGCAAATAGTTAATCCTGAGATTGAGTCTGCTCTTGAATTATAGCCTGGGCCTTGGGGGTATCTGCGGGAATCATCTTACCCAGGCACTTGGGGCAGGCTTTATAACGAAACATGTTCCTCCAAAGGGAAAAACCAAGGGCAATCAACGGGGCTATTACCGATAAATCAGAATCAATGACCTGATAAATCACCAGGGCCGCGATCCAGACCCCGATCTCCAAAATAAGGGTACTTCTCGTATGTGATTTTTCAGAACCAACAAAGTGGCATTCTACACAGAATTTTTCTCCCATATTTTCACCTCTCAAAAATGATCTCTTGATCTGCCACTCAGGATGAACACAGTTACCTCAGCGGTCAAAATACTTATTGTAGTAGTGATCGTCGAAGTAGTTACCATTGATTTTCAGGCTCTTTTTCTCCGTACCGTATCTTTCAAAACCAAAGACTTCGGCGATCTTGATTGCAGCAGTATCCGTCGTAGTGATCATCACCCGAATCATCTCGCACCACTCATATTGTTTGATTTCTTCCAGGGCCTCAGCTACCAGTTTACCGAAATTCAGGATCCCCGGTCTTTGTAGATCCTGACAGCGCCGGTGTGTTACCACGGCTTTTTGACTTTTGCCTGGCTATCTTACTTTTTCACAATGATTCCGGAGATCATGTTTTAAACATCGAAGAGTTTGAGATTTTCAAAGAGGCTTACCAGCGGCACGTACAATTCAATGAGCTTGAGAAGGAGTTCTTTCCGATGGTTCTCGAGTTCATGTACCTGGATGAAATCGTGTGGTTACTGGGTAATGATCCAGAAGGCTGGAGAGAGTGCGGAGCTCAAAGTCGGTACCTCAAGGACGCACTCTGTCTGTGTGCCCGATTAGGCCAGTTTCAACTATAAAAATCTTCTTCCCTCGTAGAATTAACCAAATGCAAAAGAGCTTGAACCACTGGAAGGTTGGTTCAAGCTCTTGATCTTTAGAGCATTCAACTAGATGAGTTTATTGATTGATACGGATGTCGACTTCGGCGTTATCTACCCCTTCAATATCAACTTTGACCTTGGTGGACTGGGAATCTCCACGATTCCCCCTATATTCTTCCTTTAGATCTGAGTCATCGTTATAAAAGCGCCTGGGCTTACGGATCAACTGCTCAGAAGCAATGCCCAAAATGTAGTTCTGGGAACTGCTGTTTGTGGTGGCATGTGCAAGGATTCTAAAATCATCCTGGTCAAACCGGTTTCGGTAATATTCTGCTGCTTTGACCAGAATGTGATTTTGAGAAGAACTATTGGTGGTTGCCCTGGCTATCTTAAGAATTTCAGTAATACTGTAACCCAGGTCAATATTCGATACGAATCCATCAACGAGAATACTGTTTTGGGAACTGCTATTTGTGGTCTGGCGGGCAGTTTTGATCAGGTTGGACACATAGCGGGAACGGTCCAGGTCCCCTTCATCAAACCGGGGTTTGATGATAACCTGACCCGGGCTGACACCGGCTCTACGCGTGGCTAAGAGCTTCAAAATTCTATCTCTGTTATCACCCCGGTAGCTATTCTTGGAAAGTTTTAAAATATCCTCTTCGGAGTAAAAGTATAGATAGGCCTGGGTAGCGGTATACAGAATCTCATCCCGGGCATCGCCTCTATAGGTTGCATTACTAATTTGGATAATTTCATCTGGGTTGAACCCGACCGCATAATTGTTCAGTAGAAATTCAAGTAGGATATCGTCCCGTGCGTCACCTCGATAGGTCTTGTTGGCCAGTTCAATAGCATTTCGAATAGCCCTTTCCTTATAGGTTGCGTTGGCTTCAAGGTAGAGTCGTTTGTTGAAAGGTTCTTGTAAAAAGGGATTGATCAATGAGATCAGGTTGTTGATCTTGTCAGAGTTATCCAGTTTCTGAATTTCGGATGCAACATCACCGGAAGGATCAAACAAAGACCACTCTACGTCCACCGTGGATTTTACCTGCTCTGTGGTCAATTCAAGAATATCGGCCTTATAACGTGGGGGGACATGCCTGGCCCAGTCTACGGTGACCTTAAATCCTGAAGATATCTCTTCAACACTTACTTTCTCTGCGGAGTTGAACACGCCCATGGATCGTTCTTCATCTTTCCACTGGTGAAATTCTCCGTTTACGTTGACTCCGTCTTTACTGATGATAAGGGTTAATTTTTTAGTCCTGAATTCCAGATTTGAATCTACAAAGGAACTCTCAAAGTGATTGGAATCCTTAAAAGGATTCATATCTTTGGCTTCCCGGGTCTGGGTAGGAATAATCACAATTCCCTTGGTTCCGGGATTATGGGTGGTGGTCTTTTTGTAATGAATCTCTTCTTTTACTGTAGTGCTGCCGGCACCATCAACGATAATTCCAACTACGCTGGGTTCTTCCGGGGGATCTCCCGCGAACAGGTTTGTAATCCCTAGACCCAGTATCAAACTGCTAATTGCGAATTTCTTCATTTTGGTACCTTCCTACCGTTCCCAATTGATGGGTGCACTGTTAGTTCAAAATATTCCATTTGCGACAAAATGGAATGAAGCCTGCATTTGCTTACGTGATGCGATGACTTTTGTTGCAGATTTTCAAATAGGTGTCAGACCCTTGGCATTTATTTCTTAGGTTTCAGATTGCCTGCCTCTTTTTCCTCTTCAGGGTCTTAATTGGTAAACAAAAACCATTTCATCGATGGGCTCTGATTCCTTATCTAGATGCTTAAGATATGTAAGACGGCTTGGAGTGAGTTCCGCATTCTGTGGAAGCAGTACCCGGTCCTTCTTCGAAACTACTGGTCGCGACAGGATCATCCCAGATCTAAGCTGGTCTAATTTCAGCGCGCGATCCCCAGGGTATTCTTTGTTTTCCTTCTTACGCTTCTGATTTTCATAGAACCAGAGTGCATCCTCAATGATGTCTTGAAGAATCCTTGGTTCTACAGGTTTCAAGAGGTACCTGTGCACAGTTGCCAGGTTCTTGGCATCAATTTCCAAAGCCGCGTTATCATGGGCGGTTACCATGATTCGAATAGTATCAGGAGTGAATAGTTTGGCCTGTTCGAGTAATTGGACGCCTGTTAACTCAGGCATCTCATGATCACTAATCACTACGGCAATTTCCGACTCTTTTAGTTTTTGGAGAGCCTCATGAGGGGAACTTGTGGTTACTACTTTACAGTCTAACTTGCTAAGCAGCCTCTCAAAGAGATTGAGGACGGGAACTTCATCGTCCACAATCAATATGGTTTCCTTCTTTTGCTCACACATATCAGGCAGCGGGAAAGACCTGTATCAAGGGGAAAAGTTGCCATCCCCTTTTTTCTCCCGGTTTAATTGTATTAAAACCTTTCGCATTGCACCACTGACTCTTAGAATAATAAACATGGCAGAATATTTATTCGCATCATTATTCTGGGGGACAATTGGATTTGGGATCTTTCTTTATGGAAAGAAGATCCAGGCTCTTATTCCCATGCTCGGGGGGGTTGCTATGATCGGGGTGTCGTATTTTACGGGGCCTTTGGTGATGTCCCTGGTCTCAATTCTCATCATCGGAGCCATATTTCAGCTAAAGAAAATGGGGTACTAAGATAGGTCCTATTTCAGAGTTTCTCGGGCCGTCCTGTTTTTCCTCTCTTCTTCCGCTCCTCTGCATTGAGAATCGTCTTTCGGATACGAAAAGCTTTTGGGGTGACCTCCAGAATTTCATCTTCGGCCAGGAATTCGAGAGCATCTTCCATAGATAGAATTCGCGGGGGGGCAAGTTGAGCATTCTTATCTGTACCTGCCGCGCGAACATTGGAATGTTTCTTACCCTTGACCGGGTTTACAGCCAGATCGCCGCTTCGAGAGTTTTCTCCGATAACCATTCCCTCATATACGCTGTCTCCTGGAACTGCAAAAAGAATTCCTCGATTCTGGATTGAGTCCAGAGAATACGCTGCACAGGAGCCAGCCAGCATACTCACGAGGGCTCCGTTCTCACGAACTCTCGGGTTAGTCTTAGTTTCAAAATAGTCCTCAAATAAGGTACTGAGGGTAATTTCACCCCGGCACAATGTGAGTAACTTTGATCGCATCCCTATCATAGATCTGGCAGGGCATGAGAATTCAAGAAAACAGCTCGTATTGCGGGTATTCATCCCCCGTAGCTGTCCCCCGACCTGCAGCAGTGTGTCAATAACCTTGCTGGAATACTCGTCATTGACTTCAACAAAGGTATGTAAAAAGGGCTCGTGCTCCCGTCCATCAATGATCTTTATGAGCACCTTTGGACGGCTTACACCTAACTCGTATCCTTCCCTCCTCATTTTTTCAATCAGGATTGAAAGGTGCAACAGTCCTCGACCTGCTACACTGAATCGATCAGGGCTAGCGGTACTTTCAATACGAAGAGAGACATTCCCTTCTAATTCCTTTTGCAGTCTTTCGCCTAGCTTCGAGGAAGTCACATAAGTACCTTCCTGCCCGGCGAAGGGTGAGTCGTTCACCAAAAAATCCATGGATAATGTGGGTTCATCAATCGGAACAGGATCAAGGCATTTGGGAGGGTCACACAGGGTAAGAGTTTGCCCTATCTGTACGTGGGCGATTCCAGTAACAGCCACAAGTTCGCCGGAAGGGGCTGACTCTATAGGGACACGATCTAATCCCTGGTAACAAAAAAGTCCCTTAATGACCTGCTGTGTCCTCTCAGAACTTCCCTGGTCCAGGACCCAAACCTTGTCCCCTTTAGAAACCTTTCCGAGGTGAACTCGGCCAATTCCGATTCGTCCCATAAATCCATCCACTTCGGTAGCGGTGATTCGGATAGCCCCTGGCCTATCAAAGATGAGTTCCGGGGGATCCAGATTTTTCAGGATAAACTCAAAGAGTAAATCCATGCCTTCATTCTCGCTATCTGGTTCCCTCTGAACAATTCCATCTCTACCCGAAGCGTAAATGATGGGGAAATCTAGAAAACTCTCTGGTGCGTCCAAATCTATAAACAAGTCAAGAATCTCACTTTGGACTTCAAGTGCACGATGATAAGGCCGGTCAATCTTATTTATGACTACCAGGGGCTTTAGCTTCTGATCCATGGCCTTTTTCAAAACAAACCTGGTTTGCGGCATCGGACCTTCTGAGGCGTCTACCAAAAGCAAAACCCCATCAGCCAGGCAGAGAACTCTTTCAACTTCACCACCAAAATCAGCGTGCCCCGGTGTATCTATCAAGTTGACTTTATTCCCCTGGTAGTCTAGCGATACATGTTTTGAGGTGATCGTAATTCCTCTTTCACGTTCAAGATCACCTGAATCCATGAATCGTTCTGAGAGTCTGTCCGGGGAAATGGTATTACAGTGGTGTAGAAGCCGATCTACGAGAGTTGTTTTCCCATGGTCTACATGAGCAACGATAGCCAGGTTACGAATGGATTGAATAGACACGATTCTCTCTCTAATTGATTGTGTAAATGATGTTCCCAAAGAAATGAAGCCGCCGTTTATACCGAAAACGGGTGACTTTGTCTACTTTCATGACCTGGAATGAAAATAAAAATGAAGTCTTTTGTGGTCTGTCGCAATTTTTTGTCTTTTCGCCTCTGACTATCGATTATGTAGATAGGAGCTCAGGTTTGGGGGATGCAAATTGTCGATTCAACGAGGAACTCCTCTGAAATCTTGAATATTGCTCCCTTAATACTGGAACAGTCTTCATTTGGCCTGGCCTCCTTGAAAAGGGGAGAAAAAAGTTCGTTGCGATAAATCTCATGATCCTTCTCATTTTCCCATATGCTTAGTACCAGTGCGAGTTCATCTCCGAGGTACCCAAACCAGCCGTCTAGGAAGCCTGAAGCAGAACTCATCCCCGGAACCCAAATAGACTTTTGGACATGGTCAAAGTGCTCTCTTCTCTGGGCTGCAAGGTTGCACATTGCCATGCGCACCACATTTCCTGAGTGTAGCTTCAAGGAAGAGTTTGCATTTCTTGGATTGAATTGGAATCCAGGTTCAAACAACAGAGTCTTGAGATGACTGTATGTATGTGCCTGTTTGCTTCCCTCAAAGATGCGATCATGCTCAACATTCATGAAACGCTCATAGCTACTTGAATCTTTCCAGATTCCAATAATATAAGCATCTTCTTGATTCTCAACTGAGAAGCCGCCGAATTGACCGAGAAAACCATTGCAGCCTTGGAGAGACTTCCATTTTGCCTGAGCCTTCGCGAAAGAAATTGGATCTTGAGTAATACAATGAATCCATTTAATCAGCATAATCCCCCATGTTCTTCAGTAGAATTCACGCATCGTTAAGATAGTGTTTGTCAGTGACGCGCTTAGTTCGCCTGCCTGCTAGCATCCTATTCATAACTCACCATGCGATTCTGAGATCTCAGGTCTTGGTTGCCTCCTTCGCGGGTAGATTTTCTAAAACAGATGCATTCCAGGTGTCTCCAACCCAGACCGCTGCGATCCTACAATTTTTAAATCGCTTGGTAAGAAATCTCACTGCTGCTTGGAGCTGGGCTTTTTGGTCACCCTCTTCTCGAGGGTTGCCCGCGCAATTGTGATGGGCCGCTACGGCAATGGCACGAGATCCATGACATTCAAGACTAATTCGGATACTTGCTAAGGTAGCCTCGGTCTGTGCCGACTGGGTTTCTTCAGATAGGAATTTGACGATTCCCGCCTCAGTGATCGTGTCCACGTAATGGACCTGAAATAGGTTGCGTACTACTTCATTGACAGACATCTGTACGCGGCCATCCATACAATTGAGTACTGTAGCAAATTCATTTTTTTGACTATTCATTGATAGTATTCCTCCCTAAAGCCCTTCATGTAAGTGATTTGTTTTATTCCACATGGCTTTGGTTATCTTATAGAGAACGTGTTCACATAGCGGATGGTTGTCTGGCAGGCTCGGATGCTTGAAATTCTCCTGGGTATTGATCATATCGAGCCTCTCCATCACAGATTGAGATCTCTTATTTTGCAGTGATGTGAACGAAACAACTTCATATAACTCCAGGGATTCAAACGCGAATTTTAATGCCTCTCTGGCAGCCTCTGTAGCGTATCCATAACCCCAGAATTCTTTTGATAGGCGCCACCCTATTTCCACAAATGGAGAAAATGGGTATTTAAGGTGCGGTCTATGGAGCCCCACATATCCAATAAAGCTTCCCCGGGTCTTGATCTCCACAGCCCAGAGTCCCCAGCCATTCTTTGAGATGAGCGTCTTTGACTTTTCAGCGAAGGCATTACTTTCTGACTGAGAAAGAGTCTTTGGAAAAAACTCCATGACCGTGGGATCGGAATTGAGCTCGGCAAATTGGTGATAATCCGTGGGCAGCCAATTTCGCAAAATCAATCGTTTTGTTTCCAATTTAGGCACCCTTTGGAAAATTGGTCCGTCCCCTTTTGCTCCCTGGAGAACTTTTGATGGCTTTTTCCTTGGAATAGTATATCTTCCTTTGGCTCAGTCGAGTAGGTGTTTTTATGACGGGAAAAGAGATAACTATGGAAAGCAAAGGGGCGTTTAGCGAGCTTGGTCTTTCAAAAAATATTCTGGATGCCATTGATAAGAAGGGATTTGAAGAGCCAACCAAAATTCAAGCCATGACAATCCCCGTGATGCTCAGAGATGATACGAATATCATTGCCCAGGCCCAGACGGGTACGGGTAAAACTGCTGCCTTTGGCCTGCCGTTGATTGAAATGATTGACCCTGGTGCTGGATCAGTGCAGGCATTGATATTGGTACCTACCCGTGAGCTAGCTATCCAGGTATCGGAAGAAATCAATTCTCTCAAGGGAAACAAGGATATTAGAACAGTGCCTATCTATGGGGGTCAATCCATTGACCAGCAGTTGCGCAGGCTTAGTAAAGGGGTGCACATTGTGGTGGGCTCTCCCGGCAGGATCATCGATCATATAAATCGAAAGACATTGAAGCTGGGCAAGATTCAGCACCTGATTCTGGATGAAGCGGATGAAATGCTAAATATGGGCTTCATTGAAGATATGGAAGAAATCTTTAAGCACACAAATCCTGATAAGAGAACCTTATTATTCTCTGCCACTATGCCCAATAAGATTAAGGAACTCGCTCGTGGCTATATGGATGGATATGAACTTCTTACCGCTAAGAAGGAGCAGCTTACAACTAACCTGACGGAGCAGATCTACTTCGAGGTAAAGGGTTCTGACAAGTTTGAAGCTCTTTGCAGGATCATCGATATTGAGCATCCCTTTTATGGTTTGATTTTCTGTAGGACAAAGCGCGATGTAGGGGAGCTTGTAGACCGCCTGGCAGATAGAGGATACGATGCAGAACCTATTCATGGAGAGATCTCACAGGCTCAAAGAGAACGGACTCTAGATAATTTCAAAAAGCAAAGAATCGAAATTCTGGTGGCTACAGACGTAGCCGCTCGCGGAATTGATGTCATCAATCTCACCCACGTCATTAACTATTCTTTACCGCAGGAGCCGGAGGCCTATGTTCATCGAGTCGGTCGTACCGGAAGAGCAGGGAATGAGGGAACAGCAATTACATTTATCACACCCAGTGAGTACAAGAGACTGATGTTCATTCAAAGGATTTCCGGGGCCGATATTAAGAAATCTGTCGTACCCAAAGTAAAGGATATTATCAAGGCCAAAAGGACGAAGATTTATCAGGACCTGAAAGCGATTCTGGAAGATGAAATTGAACCTAAATACTACAATTGGGCAAAAAAGCTGCTCGATGAAAATGATCCTACTCAAATGTTAGCGGCTTTGCTGAACTATAGCTTTGAGGAGGAACTAAATCCAGATACTTATGGTGAAATAAAAGAGGTTGGGGCTAAGCCTAAGCAGCTTGATCAGCAAGGTAAAGCTCGGCTCTTTGTTGCCCTTGGCAAAGAAGACAAGATGAATCCCCGAAAGCTTGTAAAGCTTATTTTAGACAGAGTCTCGGTGAAGCCCAGGCTCATCAGTGACGTTCAGGTAATGGACAAATTCTCCTTTGTAACTGTTCCTTTCGAAAAAGCAGAAAAGATTGTTTTAAGTTTCAAGGAAAAGGGCTGCAAGCCATTGGTCAGTCTTGCCAAGAACACCAGGCAAAAATAGCTTTGAGAAACTGAAACTTCATAGGGATTACTGAGTATGACTCTACCCGCCCCACTTATCTATTTCGAATGGCCTAGAATTTCGGTGTAGTATATTGTTTCAGGTCTGGTTGTTGTCTCTTTGAATGGCTCATACGAGGAGTAATATGCGTTCAGGTCCGATCAAACTTAGCTTAGTTCTGAGGCGCGATAGGTTCTTTGGCGCTCTTTGTTGGATATGTGTATCGATCTATCTACTCTACTCAACAAATCTCATGAACTTCAAGCCTGCAACCTCAATCCAATGGGCAGCCATTTACCTGGGATCAATCTCTCTTTTTAGTTACTGGTTCTTTCTGGGATACTACCTCATCGATCCCGTATCCTTGAAGATTTGGAAATGCACGGGCAACCGTTTGTTTGTGGACAGGTACCTCTTAGCTCAAGCAGATGCGATTAACTCCTTTGCGGTCGACTTCTGGCCAGAGAAATCCCTTGGATTCTGCCTCATAGCCATTACCGATGAAGGTGAAAAAGTACGAATCAGTGATTTTCGACAAGTTCCAATTGAAAGTAAGTCAACGGGAGAGACTATATCAAAGCACTTCAGTAGACCATTTCATTACCAGGACAATACAGGTGGTGTCATAGTCACCCGTGGTACTGGCGGTGAAATTGAGGTAAGTCACAAAGATCCCTTCGATATCATTAGGGAGGTAAAATGGAATCAAATTCTACTCGTGATGATACCGATCCTGGTCGGCTTTTGTTGGCTAATGTTGTGGGTGAAAAAGGGCCCTGGTTAAGGGGATAAATTCATAAACCTTTAGCAGGGTCTCTTAACTAGCGGGATCCAGAGTTTGGTCCTAAACCAACTAGTTTTTGGTACATTTTATAAGTGTCATCAAGTTTAACCAGCAATTTTTCATGATTTGGCAGTGCCATAATCATCATAGTCAGGGCAATACCTCGAGCAACCGCGTCTGCTAGAGCAGGTGGATAAAGGGTTACTCCAAGTAGATAGAGGGGATAGATCTTCAGACTCTCTAAATTGAAACCAATAGGAGAGTGGGCTGATAACCAATCATTGGTGGCCCCAATTGTCGTCAAACCTTTGGTATTTACGGCTTCACGATAATCGTTAAGGTATTGGGTTTTATATTCAAGACTCAGGATGGTGTACTGAAGGATCAGCTTCTGTTTGGTTCCCTCTTTGTGTCGAGTAATTGCTTCATCATAGGCATTTACCATAGCCATGCCAGCAGAGAAATCGGCATATTTCATGCCTCGTTGAAAAACTTCTTGCTTGCTAAGGTCAAGCTCTAACAACGGAGCCATTTCATGGAGCAGCGTCTTTATACTCTCACTGTAAAGATGCTGAGATTCATATTCCTCGAGTAAGGATTTAAGAATCAGCCGCTTTATGCCAAGAGCAACAGCGTAATTGATGAGATCCCAATTCCTTCCCTCCTGGTCAGCGGCATTCCCCAGGTACTGAGAAAACTTGTAGAGAGTCTTGATCCTTTGATTTGCCTCTTTCAACTTCCCGCTCTGGGAGAGTTTTAGCGCGTCTGCCATAAACTGGTTTGAAAATGAGCGGATAGATTTCAAATTTATAGTACTGATGATTGAGTTAATCTGAATTTCAGCCCGGCGATAGTCTGTTTTTAGCTTTCCTGTGAAATACTTCACCATCTCTTTTTGTGCCCCCAAATAAGACTGCCGGTTGAATTTCTGGGTACCCTTTTTCTCATCTGGATATGCCGCGGTGATCAACTTGAGAAAAACAGGTTGGTCGATGATCCTTTTTCCAGGTCTGTAGGCCTCAAACAACTTTTCAATTTCAAGAGTTGGTTTTGTAGGCAAACCCACATAGAAAAATGTTTGAATTACCAACACTAGAATCGCTGAGCAAATCCAAAAAATAAATCCTCTTCTGAAAAAATTAAAGATCATTTCTTCTCTGGTACTGTGGCAGCTTATGACCGATTCACCAGGCAATCCGCTTCTATCTCCACCAACCAGTCCTTTTGCAACAAGGAGGAGACTGCAGCAAATGTGCTTGCGGGTCTGATTCGAGAAAATACTGCTCCATGAGCTCTGGCGGCTTCTTCCCACCTGGAGGCATCGGTGAGCAGGACGCGAGTACGAATCACATCTTTCATTTGACCCCCTGCTTCCTCAATGGACTGCTGAATAATTTCAAGGCAGCGTAGCGTTTGCAAGTAAAGATCGCCGGGAGACTCGGTCTCTCCATTTTCAGTGAGAGGTGCGGTGCCAGAAACACAGATCCAATCGCCCACACGAACCGCCCTGGAAAAACCTATGCGCTCTTCAAAAGGAGAACCCGAACTCACAAGAACACGCGTCATAACTGGCAAAGTATAGCAAACAAACCTTGGGATTGAACCAGGATTTGAGGGACTAATCAAGAAGTTTTTGTTGGACAAGCTATATTCATCAATCCAACTCTAAAGGGCAAATGCTTTATGGTGAACTAGACGTGTTGAATTGGTTCTTCATGTGTCGGTGAGGCTATTTGGGAGGTGCGGTGTATTTCATGGAACAGAAAAAAGCCGATGGCCAAAGTCATTACCTCAAATAGATAGAGATTTAAGTCATGGGGAACGATAAGTAAGGCAGCTACGAACTGGGCTATAATGGAAGCTATAAGCAGTTTTACAATAAATCCTCGGTTTCTTCTGCTGATAAAAAATGCACCCAGGGGAGCGCCGATAATTACAATGGGTACGGAAGTTGACCAGAGCTCGATGGCTTGTGGTTGAAGCGGAGATATTGCTCCAATATCAACATAGCCAAAAAAGTAGATCAGTGAGGTTCCCAAAACTGTATTAATAGACATAAGGATCACACTTGTGGGAGTTGCTACCTTTTCGCAGATCCCAAAATAAAGGGTTAGAGCGCTAAAAAGAAATATGTCCAGTCCGCTCCCCGTAAGAGAGGAGACGATTCCTCCAAGAATCCCAAAACCTATGAGTACTGCCTTTTCCCGGCTCTTGAGGATCTTAGGCAGGCTGACAATCCCTGTATCCTTCTTGAAAATAACTAGAACACATCCAAAGGTGAATAAAATACATACAAAAAACATCTTGATATAGGCAGGAGAGAACAGTCCATGTATCCACCATAGCCCCATTACCATGCCCAGGGATCCCCCGATAGTTCCATAGATAATCGCTCGTGTCTCTATAGGGACCTTTAGTTTGAGGATCCAAAGGCTCGCTGCGGTCATCCCGACACTTTGTATCATGAGCGAAAAATCTCGGGCAATCAGCGGGGAGATGGAAAGAACAAGAGTTAGAACAGGGAAAGCGATTGCTCCTCCACCTATGCTGGTGGAACCAGCAATGAAGGATGCGAATATCATGGTGAGAGGCATAAACCATAGGCGTGCCATGGTCTCGGTCCCTCCATGAGCCCCAAATACCTGGTACCAGAATCCAAGTAACAGAATATAAAAGAGACCCAGAAAAACGTTATAGATTCTTGAACTCTTCATTTATTTAAAAAAGAGGCAAACCTTGGTAGGGGTAGCTAACCGGGTTAGTAAGCGAATTGGTGAGTATATCAATTATCCTGATTACTACGGCTAGTTTTTGCCAATGGGCTCAGTTGGGATACTCCCAAGGAGATGCCGCGAAGACGATCGAGCACGGGAGTCAGGTTGAGGTTTTCATAGGATCTTTCGCATCCAAACTCGTCCTTCATCATCGGGGCCATGCACATCAGGCATCGTAGCTACAGGAACGTAGCCAGCCTTTCCGTAGAATGCTATGACTTCATGACTTTTTACGTAGGTAGCCATGTACATACAATATACTTTTGCTTCTTTAGAAACATTTTCAGCATGCTTCAATAGCCGGGTACCGAGGCCACTCCCTCTGTACTCAGGAAAAATCGCGATATCTAAGAGCTCAGAATATTGTCCAATACAAGGAACTCCATCCAACTTCTCCTCTCTTAAAACTCCAACAAAACCCATTGGTCTGTCATCGTTATCAAAAAAAGCAAAAAATTTAGTACCTATATAGTAATGGTTAGAGATTTTTTTTCTTACATGTTGTTGGTGGCTAGCGAATTGAGGATTGAAGTGATCTCCCAACTCAACCTCAGCCATCAGATCAAAAAAAGTCTCCACAAATGGCTCTTCAGCAATTTCTCTAATCATGACTTTTCTTTGACTCTAATCTTGGCCTTCTAGCCCTAGAATTTTACTCATTATTCCTTTTGATTTGGGAAAGCTGGATGAAATTTCCATCTGGATCTTCAATGGTGGCAACCAGCGTGGGCCCAACATCAAAAATAGTCTTGGACTTGTCATTATCTGGGTAAAATCTGACGCCCTTTAGCGCGAGACTCTCTACAGCGGCATGAATATCCTCGACTTGAAAACTGATCATAATTGACTGCTTTTGCACAGTTGAACTGGGATAGCCAATGAAATCAAGACCAAATCTAGAGCCCTGGTCAAATTCAAAATCCTGCCAGTGATCGTCTCCGTAGCCTTTCTTGAGTCCGAGAGTCTCGGAGTACCAGTCCGCCAGCTTTTGATTTGGGGAATGAATATAAGCGACGTGTATGCCTTTGATCATAAATTTGTGGGTTGATGGTTCATTGAATTAGACTGGATAGAGACCAGCTTAACCAACACCAACCTACCTCCAGCGTAGATCGTATTCGCAAGGAGTGGGATAGTCAAACTCCTGCAGTGGTCCAAAGGAGAGGAGAAAATCTGTATGGCTTTTAAGAGCTCAGACCTACTACGCCTGGAAGTGCGGGTAAAATTCTGAAATCGTTAACTAAAATGATGAGATTTATCAGAGTTCTTTTGATTAGTCTTCACAAGCGCTTCAGACTGGATCTGCGTGCCACTTTTGTCTTTGCTCTTGTCACGATTTGGCTTTGCATACCCAGGCTGGCTGCTTTGGAAGTTGAATCTGTTGGACTGAAGATTGAGCTCAGGCAACTGCATCAAATTTCACCCACTGACCCTATTTCCTACCGAATTTTGCTCAGGCCAAAATTTCCCATCGCAGCGACGGTTGAATATGAACTGGAAGTAGAGAACGTTAAGATCAAGACGCCCAGGCAATACCAACTCTCCACCCTTAAGACCGGGACCAGGGAAGTATGGGAGCTTCAGTCAGAAAGAGGTTCCCTGTTTTCGACTTTTAGGGTGAGTATCAAATCCATGCTGGGAGATCGAAAGATCATTGATCACCAGATTTTAGAGCTGGAGAGTGGCTCCCCAGGTCCTTTGCTTCTTGAGCATGCGGATCTGATGGCTTCCCACCTTGCGCGTGCCGTCAAGGGATCCTCCTCCCTGGTTTCTTCCTACAAGAAAGAGAGTCTCATTAACTCTTTGTTAGGATGGGCCTTAGTTACACTTGTTTTCCTTGGTATTTGTTACCGAAAAAGTCCTGAGAAGGAAAGCGCAGGACTTTTTGGCAGTCTCCTGGTCAAACTGTTTTTGGTTCTGGTCTTTCCTATTCAATTCTATCTTGTTGAATCCTTTACCAGGGATGCTCATCTAGAGAGATCAGGTTGGGAGGTAACCCTCGCGAAAATCAGTAATATTCGTAAGGTTCCCGGTCTGGGAGTCTTTGTCGATTACAAGATTAAGGGATTGGATCAGACGCAGGTTGAGTATCTACCCTTTGAACCCAGTTTTACTGACCCGGTTATAAGGGCGCTTTATTGCATAGAGGATCCCGCTATCAATTCCATTTGGAAGCTCTATCGTTTCGAGGATACGGTCTATGTCGCTATCTTTTATCTCCTCGTGTTAGCGATATTGTATTTCAATGGTCATTACCTGGAGGCGGATAGCGAAAAGCTAAAGGGAAAGAACCTCCACATTCCCCATCTCCTCCTGCCTTTTACGCTCATGTTTTTCGCGGGTCTTCTGGGGCTGTTTCTTTTGGAATACGGACAGATGCTCTGGCTGATCACCCTTGCCTACATGGCTGGTTGAACAGTGATGTTGTATGCTCTACTGTTCTTGGTTCCGTGAAATTCTCAGAAAGGGTCATCCATGAAAGTTCTTGTCCTCAATAGCGGAAGTTCTAGCTTGAAGTTTGCACTTTGCGATACCTCCACTGAGGAATGTCCAGTTCGGGGACAGGTGGATGCCCTTGGCCAGGACCACGCAGCTTTGAAATTTCAGGCTGGCCAAGACATTTATGAAAAAAAAGTACCTGGGGCCGACCACATAAAAGCCCTCGAGGAAATCTTGGAGTATTTTCAAGCCCAAAACATTGACAGTGATGATTTTGAGGCGATCGGGCATCGAATCGTGCATGGTGGTGAAAAATTCGTGGAAGCAACTGTAATTGATGACGAGGTAATTGGAGCGATCAAAGACTGTATTAATTTGGCCCCTCTTCATAATCCCGCTAACCTTATGGGAGTGGAGGTAGGCCGGAAGGTCTTTCCTGAGAAGCCCCAGGTGGCGGTATTTGATACCGCCTTTCATCAGACCATTCCTCCGATAGCCTACCGCTATTCGCTGCCCACCTACCTTTATGAGAGCCACGGTGTCCGCAAATATGGCTTTCACGGGACGTCACATCGCTATGTGGTCAATCAAGCCGCAAAAATGCTCAATAAGCCTCTATCCCGTTGCTGTTTCATCTCTGCCCACCTGGGCAATGGGTGTAGTGCTACTGCCGTAAAGTATGGCAATAGCGTAGACACCACCATGGGATTAACTCCCCTTGATGGCCTGGTCATGGGAACGCGATCAGGAAATGTTGATCCGGGACTTCATGAGTATTTGACCAGGATTATGGGCTGGAATATTCACCAGATTAACGATGTTCTTAACAAAAAGTCGGGACTCTTGGGAATTTCAGGACTCAGTTCGGATATGCGAGAGATCACCACGGCAGCCAAAAATGGTCACCTGGGCGCTAAGCTGGCCGCTGAAGTTTTTTCCTACCATCTGGCTCAGTCCATTGCTTCACTTTCCATAAACTTCACCCACCTGGATGCTCTGGTATTAACCGGGGGGATTGGTGAACATTCCACTACTGTGAGAGCCATGGCGATTCCTCTCTTGCAGATCCTGGGGTTTAGCCTGGATGTATTAAGAAATGAAGTGGACGGAAAGCATACCAGGGGGGTTATTACGATTGAGGGCTGGTCTCCCATGGCAATCATCGTGAAGACGAATGAAGAGCTTCAGATCGCACTTGATGTTGAAGCCTTGTTGGGATCGAAGTGAAAGAGCTCATGCCCCTTCCTTTGTAAGTCCTATTTGTTTTCGTGCTAGTATTACTGAAGGAGCGAGTTAATCGATGATCGAACAGCGAATCTGTCCTGAGTGTAGCCTCCCGCTAGAATCCACTAACATCGGGGATGTGGAACTTGATTTCTGTAGTAGCTGTCAGGGAATTTGGTTCGATCACAACGAGTTAAAGAGCATTACACCTAAGAATTCGCAAAGTCCGCCCGAATTCTCTGGTCTCTTATCCCGTTCTTTGAAATCTGTTGACAACAGAAAGAGGAATTGCCCTTCCTGCCAGTCTCTTATGAGTGTGAAGCAGCGGCATGGAGTGGAGTTGGACCTTTGCCAGCGGTGTGGAGGAATTTGGCTCGATGGGGGAGAGCTTAGAATTGTTCTTGAAACCTTACAGCAGGAAAAAATCCGCCTTGAAAAAGTAGATTTAGCGACCCGTAAAGTTTTGGATAAAGATCTGGGGGTAAAACCGGGAAGTCCCCGACCAGCACTCGCCCACGACCCTTCCCTTGATCCGGAACACATCATGGGTCCTATGCACCGAGGAGTCTCTCGACCCACAGTTCAAGCAGGTCTCCTGGAGGTGGGTATGGAAACTCTGAGTGCACTGTTCTATAGTATTTTGGATCCCTGATTCATCGCCCTGAAGTAAATCAGAAAAACTCATTTACCCCCTTCTTACCAGTTAAGAGAGATTTGCGGGATCGAGAGATTTTGAGTAGGATTTCCACAGTGTCCCTTTAAATTCCCGGCCTGACGATGGATTCTGATCTTCAAGAAATATTAGTAGAGCTTCGATCTACTGATTGGGAGCAGAAGCTACGGGATTGTAAAACTCGGAAGATTAGAGATCAGGTGGCTGAGGCATCTGAAAAGGACTCCAAATTTGATTCCTTTGAACAGCTGCCTGATCAAATCAAACACACTGTTCATAAAAGAGTTGGTTGGACATCCCTGGGTTTCTTACTCTTCTTTATCGCGGTTGTCATGGGAATTGGAGTTCAAGGATTTACCTACACCGAATTCGCAGGAATTTTTATCATGTATTTCATTTTTATAAGCTGGTTCACAGGAAAGGTGACCCGGATGACCCTGGAGAAGACCAATAAAAGGAGGTTGGAAGAAGCTATGGAGGAGTTGGCACTAAACCCGGGAGGGGTTTTTGGACCAAAGGATTTACTCCAATTTTGGAAAGATGAAGTTCAAGCTAACCTTAACAACCTCAGCTCCAAGGTTGAGGGAAGGCTGACAGAGGTCACTTCAACTATGACTGAATGTGAGGCTATTCAAACTGACCTCAAGAATTTTGAAGAAGTTCATACTCCAGAGGCAACCCTGGCTCAGCTTCAGGAAAAAGTTTCTCAACTAAAAATAATCAAAGATGAAGCAAAGAAGGTTTCTCAAATAATCCTGACAGTTCGAAATGGGTTCGCGGAAAAGATCGCGCAGCTAGAGAAGTTAATAGGGCTCCAAGAGCAAAAGGAAAAGGAAGCATTAGAAAAGAAGAGGAAGTTAGAGGATACCCAGGAGAGGATTCAAGAGCTAAACCTTAAGATCTCAAAAGTGTTGGGAGATTCAAATCTACAATTGGACAGGTGGGAAGAGGATAAGGACCAGGTCAGGGTGGAGCTTCAGGCACTGATGATCTCTTTCGAAAACCAGCTACTAGAGGCAAAGAGCTATGTACAAGCTCAATTGGAGTTAGGAATCTGAGTGTCAACTTCTCTACTCCCCATCTCTGAAATCTAAAAAGCCAGTAAATCTTAAGGAAGCCTTTAGGGAGCTATGAAACCAGGTCTAAATCCAAGTTCTAAACAGATCTCCGGGGGTGGACCGATCCTGATATACCTCTTGGTTTTCTGTGGGATGTTTTTTTCAGAGGGTGTGATTTTTAATGTGAAATTAATCCAGACTCTTTGGATCAAACAGCCACTACTTGTTCTCCCAGGTATCCTCGGTACGCATGTTGCCTATGGAATCATGCTGATTTACTGTTTTGATCTGGTTCTTCGCCATGGATTCCAGAGTTTTAAGGGAATCTATCTGACAGGATGCATTTATGGATTGATCAATGAAGGAATTTTTGCGGATCTGATTTTCAAACCCGGGTTCCTACCTTCCAGTATAGGACTTTCAGTAGATCGACTCCTGTTTCCCGCATTGTCCTGGCATCCCCTTCTCGACTTCGTACTCGTGTGGTGGATGGTGAATCGTCTCTTGTCCGGTAGACTAGGGCTAGAACGAAAAATTCCATCGCTCAAGGGTATATTCTTTATGGGATTCTTTTGCCTTTACTGGCATCTCTGGAGCCATTCCCTCATTTTAAAAAACCTGCTTCCTGATGGAATTCTTCCCGAAATCAGAGTGCTTTGGATCTTATACCCAATTTGCACCCTGGCAGTTCTCTTGGCTCTAATGAATGGCAAAAGCTTTGTTTTGAAGCCCATACTGACGCATCGCGTCCGTTTGGGTATGACCCTATTGTTGGGGCTTCTTTTTATTCTACGGGCGGTGATGATCGCAAGTCCCATCCCCCTCCTTTCTTTCCTACTTATTCTGTTTCTGGTCTGGATTTCTTCCACACAATACCAGGAAGGAGTGCCATTGAAGATAGAATCTAGCCCCCTTGCAATCAGCAGATCAAACCTGGCTTTGAGCTCTTTTTTTATCTTGGTATTTATGACCTTTCTATCGCTTAACTGTTCCAGTGGAAAATGGCTATTCGTGTGGGAAAAATTGGGAGCAATCCTGATACTGATGTGGTTGATCATATCTGCGGTACTATTTCTGTTTGTCCTTCTTATGAGTCTCAAAAAATGGCTTCAATCCAGGCTTTTGAGTCCCTGAAAGTCTCTCTAACTTTGATTCAAAGGTTGTTTCGCTTCGTTTCTATCGATTCATAATTGGTTCTTTCAAGGCCTTAAGAATTGGGTAAATGGCAACCTCCGAGTTAGACTTCAATCCTGATGTATAGATATATGAAAAACAGGGGTCTTTTCGGCTTTCGAGTCGCAGGCCCTATAGGACTCGTTCTCCTGGCAGTCTTCCTGGGAATCTGGTTTGACACCAGGCGAATGAGTTCCTTTTGTTTTAGCGAAGCTCTATCTGAATCTCCAGACTGTCCAAGAGGATACCGAAGAATGAGGCTTGGACACTCAAAGTCATCCCTCGCTAACGATCCATATTTCCATGGAATTCTAAAGATTTATAAATCCATAGAGGGAAAGAAATATCCAGATGATTCAGAGAGTTTCTTGTTTGACGACGGCACAAATGAGTCCCTTGGAAAGGCTTTAAAGGAGCTTTCAAGTTTTGATCCCCTGGATTTTCTTCAGGAAGAAGGTGCTCAGGAAATCACAGCGGATTTTCGCAAGGCACGGTTGGTTTTGAGTCTGACCAGGCATCACCTTAAATCCGGTGGCAGCATCCCGATCGACCCCGTACTTTTCTGTAAGGGTCTACTCAACTTCATTGCTCACGTAGATCGGCAGGATGCAATCCTCGTTGAATTAATGGTTGGGATTAGTTTGCGAAGTAAATTCCTTGAGATTTTGAATCTCCTTAAGCAGAAGGTAGAGTTAGATTTGAATGCGAAGAACCAAATTAGAAGAGCACTTGAGGATAGCGTCAAGCTTCGCTCCACACTGGCTGCCACATTAAAATATGAAGAGTCGCAGACTCTGGAATTACTTAGGGTAGTGAAGAGAAAATTTCCAATTGCCTACCTGAATTTGTACCTTTTTAAGGGAGATCCGGTAACCCAGTTAAAAGAGATATATCGAGATCCCAAAGCGACGGGAGAAAAGATTAAAGCAAAAAAATTCGATTTTAATTCCCTCCATCCTCTGGTGATCACAGCAGTCCCCAACTTCTCACAAGCAAATACCAAATACGAGAAATATCTGCAAACGGAAGAACAATGGAAGTTAAGACTGCGATAGCGTCCCACACATCCAGGGATTGAAAGGAAAACTCTCAAATCCCACAATTGGAATTTCACTTCTATTCTGCTCAGGAAAAAAAATTAAGAATCATCGTTGAGAACATCGAATATACAAGCCAGACCCAGGGTAGGAGAAAGCATAAGATCGCGAGCATACCTACAAATCCACCCATGGTAATTGGTATGTGGAACTTGGATTTCCAGGTCAGCTTGAGTGATTTCTTAGGAGGTTGTTTAGGTGCTGGTTTTCTTGGTTTGGCTACCGGTTTTATAGCAGGTTCAGGCTCTTCTGCTGATTCATAAACCACGAACCCCTCGTGTGGTTGTGGTTTCGGCCGGACCTCTGGGGGTGGCTTGGGCCGGGAAGGTCTCAAAGGCTGCACGATAGCTTTTCGGAGTTCAATTCCATCTACGGAAAAGGAGTCTGCCAAAATGTTCGCGGTGGATTCAGTCTTTTCCTTCCTTACTTCTGGTCTTTCTTCTATGGGGGGTTGAGTAGTTTCTAACAGGGGCTGCCCCACCTGAAAGGAGGACGCTAGGATGCTAACTGCAGAATCATCTATCTCGCTGTCAAAATCCTGTCCTTCAAGAGCTGACTGATCACCTGGTTCCAGCTCCGAATGCGTAATTGAGTCCTCGGAATCTGGCTGAGTTGGCATTTCGATGTGATGTCTTTGTGCCACCCATTCATGAATACTCTTGCAGTACTTGATCCAGCGATCAGAAGAGTGCGGATTTACAATTTCATGCTGCAGGAAAGATAAAAAAGAGTTCGCGTCGAGATTCGGTTCAGCCGCGGCCAGCCTTAAGAGTTCAGCCTTTTTGACCTCATTGGTCTCAACTGAGATTTGCCGATGCATTTCCTATCCCATTTAGTAAAACTGTGAGCCCCCTATTTATAATCATAACCCAATAAATTAATAAGTCAGTCCCCTTTTTATCGGCTTTTCGATTCCACTAATTTCTAAGGTAAATTGTGAAGGTCAGAGGTTCATGGTAGTTTTACACTTCTGGGTGTCCACCCCAGCAATCGGTATTAAGAATTCATGGGATTGGGATGGGTATGAAGCAAGTTGAGAATATTTTTAGTCCAGAAACCCTGGAGCAAATTAAATTAGCGATAACTGCTTATGGTCTGAAAATCCTGGGTGCCCTGGCTGTTTTCTTCGTGGGTAAATGGATCGCAAGAGTCCTGTCAAACCTGGCTGCTACAATTCTTGAGAAGTCCCATGTAGACGAGACCTTTTCCCAGTTCATGGCAAACCTCATCTATTACGGGTTGTTGATAGTGGTGATTCTAACAACTCTGGCTCAACTGGGAGTTCAAACGACTTCTTTTCTCGCGATTCTTGGATCCGCTGGTTTGGCGATTGGGCTTGCTCTGCAAGGCTCCCTGGGTAATTTTGCCGCTGGAGTTCTCTTGATTATTTTTCGTCCTTTTCAAGTTGGAGAATACATTGAAGGGGCGGGGGTTGGGGGAACAGTCCATGAAATCAAGCTCTTAGTGACCCAATTGAATACCCCCGATAACAAGGTGTTGTTCGTTCCGAATGGAAAACTCATGGGTGATAACATCACAAACTATTCACGCAATCCAACCAGGCGTTGTGACATGATCCTGGGTGTTTCCTATGACGATGATATCGATAGGGTACGCGCCATCATCGAGGATGTCTTAGGTAAAGAAGAGAGAATTTTAGAAGAGCCTGAACCAATTGTGGGATTAATTGAGTTTGGAGAGAGCAGTGTGAATTTTACGGTTCGGCCATGGGTCAATACTTCTGATTTTCTCACGACAAAAATGGACTTGCTCGCTGAATTTAAAAGGCGATTTGATACAGAAGGAATCTCCATCCCCTATCCCCAACAGGATATCCATTTGCACCAGGTCAAAGCGGGGTCTTAAGTGAGCGGCGAACGAACGGGTCCTTCCCTTATTATTCTGCCTGACTGCTTCGCTGCGCAAGGGTCAAAACGAGGGAAATACAGAGCAAGACAAATGCTGCGGAGCTCACTTTTCCTGACTCTACTACACTTTGATATCGATTCGAGTACCAATTCCTTCAGGACGTAAATCATTTCCAGGGGAATTAAGAGTGACACTCTGCAATTGTTCCCCCGGAGTTTGGATTGCCACCTGCGGCTTGTTTACTTCCTGAATTTGAGGTGATAGGAGAGAATCTCCGCAATCTCCGATTGCTGCCATTTAAGGTTCCTTCTGTATTTGGAAATCCCTGCCCAAGAAATTCCGATTTAGTAACGCTCTCCTCTATAGCATAGGGTAGTGGGATGGTTTGGTGAACCCTCGCGGCCGAAAACTATGAGAAAGGGATTCAAAAATCTAAGAACCAGCCTTCTTTCTATGCTTTCTAAAATGGGTACAGCTTCTATTAACTGCCGGAAAGCGCTTTTGTCACTGCTTCTCTTAAGATGGGTAATACTTCTTCTCCAAACCATGAATTTTTTCTAATCCAGAGGGTATTTCTCGGTGAAGGATGAGGTGTAGGGATGTAAAGCGGACCATAATCGCGAAAGTGCCTGACAGTTTCGGTGAGACTTTTCTTGCGTCTGTCTTTGAGGTGATAGGCCTGAGCGTATTGACCAACGAGTAAGGTTAGCACGACATTTGGGAGTAGATTCAATAAATTGTGCATCCAGAGCTCGCTACATTCCTTTCTGGGTGGGAGATCACCTGATCTGCCCTTTCCCGGGTAACAAAATCCCATGGGTATGATCGCGATCTTCTTGTCATCGTAGAATACATCCTTATCGATTCCCATCCACTCTCTTAACCGATTACCGCTTGGATCATTCCAGGGGATTGAAGTCTTGTGCACCCGTGTCCCAGGGGCCTGTCCAACAATGAGAATTTTCGAAGTCTTTTGAGCAAAGAGGATTGGATTGGGACCCAGGGGCAATTCCTTCTCACACGCTCTACAGGCCCTGACTTCCTGCAATAGAGATTCCAATTGATCCATATGAATGCCAGCTCGAAAAGTAGCCTATCCCCTTCTCCTTTGCGATGAAAGATTAAACCAGACTTAACCTGAACTTTAGAAGAAGCTTCTGTAGAACCCAGGCGGGACCAATCAGTAGAAAAAAAAGATCCTGGAAAAAGGAGGGTTTTTTCCCCTCCCACTTGTGACCGATGAATTGACCGATCCAGGAGAGAATAAAAATAATGGAGCATACGGGAATCAAACTATCGGGACGCGCGGAATGCCAAGCCCATAGAAGATAGAAATTAACAAAGAAATAGAGTCCCATGGCCATGAATAGCTTGAAAGAGAATTTGAGGTAGAACAACAGACTTAGTGAGATGACCATAAGACAGCCATTCAGCCACGGTTTCTCAAGCCCCGGGATCGGTACAACATAAAGTAGCCCGGCAATGGAGAAAACAATCAGAGGAACGCAAACAAAGTGCATCCGCTGGTTCGCGGGGTTCTGGTGTGACTCCTGGTAAGTGGAAAACCAGTCAGCGATAGATGAACTCATTTTGAATTCTCCCTGTGAATTTCTCTATTTTATCAGGCAGTAAAGCAGCGTGTCGCTTTGATCTTTTGAGAAGTATGTGTGAGCCCTGAAATGAATGGAATACTAGTAGGTGTCTTGTACCAGGTCAAAGAGCCTATCTTTGACTGATTGGCCCGTACTTTTTTCCACGAGTGGGGATCCGTGACACACAAGCAGACAGTTTGGTGGAAATTTGATGAGATGCTCCAGCATCCACTTTTTGTATTCCCCTCGCTTCAGGACAAAAATATGCTTGAAGAGTCTCGAAATTCGAAGCCCCGGGGCAGCACCGCAAATCTTCAAAAATGCTCGCACGAGAAGCTTGCTCGGCAGCCTCTGTATATTAAAAAAGGAATCTCCAGTGATCCACAGACGTTTTCCATGTTCCTCTACCATCACTAGCAACTCACCATTTCTGGTGGAGGGTAGTTTAAAAACCTGTACATGATCAGGTAATAAGGGGGTTAACTGAGAAACTGGCTCCAGGCATTGTCCCTTTTCCTGAAACTTTTCTAGAAAACTTCCATGACCAAAGCACCTGGCCCCGCCAAAAAACCTTTTCCATCTCGCAATACCCATATGATGAAAGATGTTGGGTGCAACTAAGAAGAGGTTTCCATTTGGAGTGAGTTGATCAGGAAGTGCTGGTGGAACGAGATTCGTGCCGGGGGATATAACCAGTAAGTCCTTCTCGTTTAGTCGCACAAAGAACTGATTCGATTCACCAGCACCTGCGGGATAGCTGCCATACCAACAACATTCAAAACCCTCTAATTTATGAATTTCCATAGAAATCGCCTCGCTACAAACACCGGATTGCAGGGATAATAGTTGATGTTAACAATAAAAAACGGGACAGCCAAGAAAGGGGGGACTTCAAATGCCCCCTGTAAATTAGGTGGATTACCGCGGTCTATACTACCGTTGCGGGTACCCATCTAATATTCCTTCCCTTTCCTACTTTCACATGGCTAGCATCACTCTTATAATTGGATAGGAGAAGGTGTACCGTTTCTGGCGGTTCGATCTGACATTTTTAAATTCTTTGGTACGCATGTAATGTATCTTCAGGTGGTGTGTCATGACTCTTTCCATTTGCCCTCGATGTCAGTACAGGTTTCCCCCAGACCAAGAACGTTGTCCAGAATGTCATTTTAGACTGGACGGTTCGGAAAAGCAGGCTCAAGAGAGGCGTGCGACTCCGAGAAATGAGGCATCTACCGGTCCCTACTGTCCTTACTGCGGTTCCAATCGAATTCATAAGGCTAAAGGGCTTGAAGGCTTCAAGGAGTATTTGACCCTGGCTGGATTATTACTCCTATGCTTCGCGCTCGGTTGGATTATTCTTGTGCTGATCATGGTTCCCGTAGCAGGTTACTATCTCTATTTTCGGTCCTGCCCCCATTGTCAGAATTGTGACCGTAGAAATCTACAAACGGTGGATCGATACATTCCGCCAACGGATCGCACCTCCTAGAACATGGTAGACCGCCAGGTAAGGCTGGTAATCTCCATGAACAGGCTCGACAGGATCGAACCTTAGGCGAGACAATAGTAGAGGGTTTTCCAAACAAGTAATTGTAGAGATAATTAGCCTAACCCCTTATCTTATGTCCTTGATCCTCACATCAATATTCACAGCCAAACTCTACTATGACACAGGGACACGAACATAGTTATCAACGCTATCCAAGGCTAAAGCGGCTTGTCAAAAACCCTGCTTACAATGCCGTAGTTTTGTTCCTGGTAATGTTTTCCATTGCTATGATTCTGGTGGAGGTTTTTTTTCCCCCGCAAAAAGCTCAGCTTGGAACCATCCAGCAAATCAACGACCTGATCACAGTTCTTTTCATCACTGAGCTTTATCTCAATTGGTTAATCTCGGCAACCTCCAGACAATTTTTGAAAAATCACTGGTTGGAAATCCTCGCTGTTCTTCCTTTGCTCAGAATTTTTAGGTTGGGTCGACTGGCATTTTTATTCCGACTCTTGCGACTTTTTTCCCTGGGAGGGTTCCTTCAGCAAAGGCTGAAAATCGTGACTCAGGGCCTTCAATCCAAAGTGGCTGAATACGGATTATTATGTGGATTTCTGGTTTTCATGATTATTTTTGGAGCCGTAGGACTGGCTCAATTTGAGGTTGGCGTAGATGCCAGTCTGCAGTCCCCGGTGGATGCTTTTTGGAAGGCTCTCTTCTCTTTATTGTCCGGGGAATACGCAGACTACCCTGATAGTATCGGAGGGAAAATAGTTCTTCTCTGCCTATTATTTTTTGAAGTGAGTTTTTTCGCCATCTTAACGGGAACTATTTCTGCGGTTATGATTGAAAAATTTAAGGAGAGCGGTATGCAAAAAATAAAAAATGCATCTGATTGTCGTGACCATGTGGTGATTTGTGGCTTTAGTCCCAAAACAGCGGTTTTGATCAAGGAGTTTTCCGTTGATAAGGCCTACTGTGGCCGGGATATTATCCTCGTGTCTGAGAGCGCTGAAATTGATTCTTTGAAGGACATGGGGATCAAAACTGATTTGCTTCAGATACTTCCTGAGGACTTTACCAAAATTGAGACATTACAACGAGCCGGGGTCAGCACCGCCAACCTGGCTGTGATTCTTTCGGAACCTGGCAAAAATCGATCCACACACGATGTAGATGCCCGTACCATTCTTGCTGCCTTAACAATTGAAAAAATTCACTCTGGAATTCATACCTGTGCCGAGATTTATCATCGCGAGTATCTGGACCATCTAAAAATGGGTGGCGTGGATGATATTGTCATCCAGGGGGAGGTTTCAGGAAAGCTATTGGCACGTATTGGAATTTCCAGAGGGATCTTACCTTTTTTTGAAGACATTCTGTCCAATGAATCTGGAAACACAATGACCTTCCTCCCCCCCCCTGCGGATGTTTGCGGTAAAACTTTTCGACAGGCCTTGGAGTATTTCTCAAATGAAGATCAAAATATCCCGGTAGGAATTAGAAAGAAGGATGGGGAGCTCATTATAAACCCCGGCCAGATTACAATCGAAGCAGCTGATGAGTTGCTCATCATTTCTCAAGCGGTGCTCGTGTAACGGATACTCCACGCAGCTTCTAGACTTTTTCTATCTTCAGAAACTAACTCAGCGAAATGGATTGCGTAGAGACTTGGAAACAATGGGTTTCCTGGCTGGCTCCGGGTAGAGTTCTTCAAATTTATGACTCTGTAGGGCACGATCTTTCTTGGATCCAAAGGCGAGTCTGATGAAGTTCTCAAACCAGGGATTACCTCGAAAACCGTAGTGTCCTCCGTACTTGAGAACAATGATATCTTTTTGGATCCGATCCCACTCATATTCGTTGAGCATAAGATCATAGATTCCACCCATTCCATCCTTGAGGGGATTATCCTCTATGGATCCCCAAACACCGGAATCGTTGAAGAAATCATCGGTTGTAGTTAAAACTCGAATGTTAGGAAAGCCCGCTGCTTGTGCCCGCGAAATCCAGTAATAAAGATGACCCTTTTTACTGAGAATAATCTTCCTTCCCTCTTGGTTCAAGTCTTTATAATAAGTGGAAAACTTGAATCGATTCTTCCACTCCTGGTAGGCCTTTTTTTCACTGGGTACATAGTTAAGATTTCGAACTTTGTCATAAGCTTTGACCGATTTCATCAGTCCTTTATAGAATCCTGGAAAGGCCACAAGCCCCTTTGCGTCCGTCAGAACTTCCTGGCCCGGGTTCGTTGGATCTTCCAGATTGCATGCTCTTCGAAATTTGAGATACATTTTGATCAGCCCCATCTCCTGGAATGGGTCACGCAACTCATCCACTAATGCATCAAGTCGATCAATACCTCTGCCAATGTGAAAGGGAGGAGCCATGATCGTCATATCAGTTGTGAATATGGGATTTGGGTGCTCGGCATCAAGAGCCCCCAGTACAGAGGTGAAAAATCCTCCAAGACTAATCCCGATAAGCCTGACCGTCCCATTTAATCCATGGAGCAGTCTCAATTTTTTAAAGACTTCTCGCACTACCCCATAGAGGTTCTCTGCTTCGTTGGTGACTGTACCCAACTTGCTGATGGGAATCTCGGATACAAAGTCAGTACCAAATGGATTCGGGAAAGCAACCACGTGGTAGCCGAGGCGGGTAAGGGAATCGAGCCAACGATTGCCCATCACTTCATTAAGATTACCAAAGGTTCCTGGGAGAAAAATCGCAAGCGGGGCCCGAATAATCCTATTCTTGGAATCTCTTTGAAGACCAACCGCTACCTTTAAGCCTTCCACTTTCAAGATCTGACGCGAAGACATTCCAAGTTTCTATTTTCACTTTCATTTCATCATAGGGGATTTTTCTAAGATGACAGGTGGCTGCCATGGAAGATAAAAAACCATCGTGATAGGGCGTGGAATAAGTCTTGGCGTAATTCTTGAGTAGCTCATCCCAATCAGCGAATAGAAAGGAGTTACTGAATAAAAGGAGCAGGCAGGACAAAATAGTGCGGTGCAAATTCATCGATTTTTCCTCATAAAAAACAAAATATAGATCCCAAATGCATACGCTGGAATTCCACTTTTGTTTCCCTCCTGAAACCAAAACCCAATAGTATCGGATCCTTGATGGATGAGCTACACTTACCAGGGATTGGCGATGTAATGAATCTTATGACACTTTTTGAGGTCCCCTAACCTCAACGCATCTATCATTGAGTGGGGCAAAGGGTTGGAGTTAGGCGTGATTCTCCTTTTTTTGACCCGGTCCTGCCACGATGATTCTCAGGCTAGAAGATGAGTACAATTTTAATCGTTGAGGATGACGCCAGGATTCGGGCCAATTTGTCTTCCTATCTCAGGAAAGAAGGCTTTGAAGTTGCTGAGGCAGAGAGTCTCAGTGAGGCCAATAACGCCTTTGATGAGACGATTCAGCTAATTATTTTGGATTGGATGTTACCGGATGGGCAAGGGATAGAGTGGATTCCCCAGTTAAGAGCGAAATCGTGCTTTGTTCCTGTCATATTACTGACAGCCAGAACGGATATGATTGACAAGGTGGTCGGTCTTGAAGTTGGTGCGGATGACTACATCATCAAACCCTTTGATCCAAGAGAGCTCGTAGCTCGAATCAGAGTTCAGCTTCGCCATCTAAAAACTACAGAGTTAGCTGCCGCAAAAAGGTCTCCCAGATCGTCTGAATTGATCCTTGAATTTCCACCCATAAGGATGGATGTACTCAAAATGGAGGTCAGGTATCACCAGAAGGTTATCAGTCTGGCAAAAATGGAATTTGATTTGCTTAAGTTTTTTATGGAGAACCCGGAGAGGGTCTTTACAAGGGATGACATTCTAAGTGCCGTTTGGGGGTTCAAATATCCGACTACCAGGACAGTAGATACCCATGTATTGAAGCTTCGCAGGAAGTTAGGTACGCGTTTTTTTGAAACGATTCACGGAACCGGTTACTGTTTCAAGACAAAGTAGGCTTAGTTTGTGAGCAGCTTGTAAACAGCTGGTTGCAAAATCTTTGCAGGATGGTAACAGTCCGGTGACACATCAGATTCTGTTAGATGGGAAGATGGAATCAGTGAATCTAAGAAAGGTGCGTAACAATGATTCCCATGATCCATTTTCTTGCCGATGATGAACAGCTCCTGGTGAAATCTCTTTCCACCAGGTATGTGGTAAACGGACCCCGCGTATTCATTAAGCCTCCCCTTCATTCAGTACTAGAGAGGAGATCAGGTATAACCCTGGCATCTAATGAGTATTGCCATTTGCGCGATCAGCTCAACGGGCAAATTACGATGGAGGATGGACCGGTCTTCTTCTTTTTGGGGGCTTATGATGAGATTGTACTTCACAAAGAAGCCCTTCCCCTCAATAAAGATGAGTATTTTGAGGTGATCAACCAGAGTACGGGTGAACTCAAGATCGTGCGCGGGGAATGTTCCTATAAGCTAAAACCCTTCGAGCAGTTTCGGGGTGAGCTTAAATACGCCGTACATATCGATGAACATAACGCGGTGGTTGTTCGAGATTTGGAGACCGGAGCCCTGAAGATGATCACCGAGCAACAGAGCTTTTTTCCGGCTGAATCAGAAGAGATAAAGAAAGTGGTGCAAAAGGTTCTGGTTGAGGAGCATGAAGTGGTGGCCCTTAAAGACAAAGAAGGCAAACACCATTTTCGTGAAGGAAAGGGGGAAGAGTCTTCCTTCTTTGTTCCACCTCACTGGGAAATTTTAAATTTCCACTGGTCCTCCGGTCTCTATAAAGAAGCCCGAGAGTTGCTTATCGAGAAGTTTGATCTACGCCCTAAATTCATGTGGTATGAGTTTGATGTACGTACTCGTGACAATGTGGAATTGATCCTAAAAGTCACACTATTCTGGCAGATTAAAGATGTGGAACTTCTGGTGAGTACTACAGACGATGCCAGTGGAGATGTTTGTTCTCACGTTCGCAGTCGTATCATTCAGAAGGTAAGCCAGGTGGAGTTTGCTGATTTTCTATCGAGTTTTAATGGTCTGGTACATGAAGCGGTGCTCAATGAGAACGACAAGTTTCACGAAGAACGAGGTTTGCTGATTCACTCTGTGGAGGTGCGGGAAATTGCATGTAAGGATCAGAAGACTCAGGATGTACTTTCAGAAATCATTCAGGAAACGACTACAAGGATAAACCGGATTCAAAAACAGATCAGCGATAACGAGGTGGCAATGACTCGCATCGAAGGAGAATTGCTGGCTGAAGAAGGCGAAATGAAACTTCTGGAAAAGCAACTGTTGCGCTTCGAGGAGGAGAGCCAGGGAGAGGGAAACCGACAGGCACAGGTTGTCTCCTCTTTTCTCGATGGATTGGGATCAGAGCTATCCCTGGAGCAAAAGTTGAAAGTCTTTGAAGTGCTAAGGAAAAAGGAGGTGATGGAAGGGCTGGCCGGGGAAAATACGCGTATCTTCCTCACCCCGGAAGATGTAGATCTCAAGCTTGATGTACGCGGCTAAAGAGAGAATACCCTGTCCCCTTTCCTTGTACGGAAAGGGGGCGATTGAGGGGGGAAAAGGTACTCACCACTCCATGATGTCTGCACCTAATTTATAAGACAAAATTAGAAGTATGATTCCTGCCGCCGCTGAAAAAAATCTCAGACCTTTTTCAGATTGAAGAAAACCCCTCAACAGGCCGGAGCTAAGAGCTAGTAAAAAGAACCATATAATGGAGAAGAATGAAGCTCCGGCACCAAAACTGAAACGATCAGGCAAAAGGCTGAATTTGCCGGCGTATCCTCCAATAAGAACCACCGTGTCCAGGTAGACATGGGGATTTAAAAGACTGAATCCCAGGGCAATGAGAATGGACTGTTTCATCGAAGGAGTCTCGAAAGATTTGATTTTCAATTTCGGAGGAAAAGCAGCTTCTTTGATCTTGATGAGTGCGTAAAAAAGCAAAAAGATAAGTCCGCCCATCCCAATCCAAATCTTGAATTCCGGCAATACCGAATACAGGGTGCTGGTACCGACGATTCCAAGAAAGATCAGGGACATATCGCAACAAGAACATACTGAAGCAACCAGCAGGTGGTTTTGCTTTTTCATACCGGCTTCAATCACAAAAATATTCTGTGCTCCAAGAGCCAGTATGAGGCTCATTTGCAGCAAGAATCCTTCAACAAAAGCAATTGTAGTAGTTTCCAATATTAAGTTTCCATGCTCTTATCTACTGGGTAAGGACCAGAGCAATCGAGAGTTAGTTTCACTATAACTGTGTTCTGCAATCGAAAATTGACCCAGGTTGTCATCGAAAATTGACCCACCCATTTCAAGTATAACTTCTCCTAATTAATCTTTCATTCCGCTCCTTTGAATTACCCTTTTGAGGTCTTGGTTTTATCCTTCATCCTGTAGCTGTCACTTCCTGTCTCAATGATTTCACAGTGATGTGTCAGTCGGTCCAACATGGCGACTGTCATCTTCTTACTATGAAAAATGGAATCCCATTCCGCGAAATCCAGGTTAGTCGTGATTATGATGGACTTGGATTCGTAGCATTGACTGAGAAAGTGAAAAAGTAGCTGGCCACCGGCGGTTGAGAATGGCAGATAGCCAAGCTCATCCAGGATGATCAAAGAGACATTCTTCAACCTGCGAAATATTGTCCCAGCACGGTTTTCTTCCTTCTCTTGCTCCAGCTCATTTACCAGATCCACCAGGTTGTAAAAGCGAACATGCTTTCCCTGGTGAATTGCACTAAGACCTATTGCAGAAGCTAGATGAGTCTTGCCGGACCCACTGCCACCCATGAAAATGACATTCGTCCTTTCTAGGATGAAGTCCCCATCATAGAGCCTACGAATCAAGGCTTCATCCAATTGTGACTCTTCGAAGATAAAGCTGTCGAGATCCTTGTCCTGCGAGAATCGAGCTTTATTAATTCTCATCTTCAAGGCAGAATTCTTCCTTGAATCACATTCATGCTTCAACAGCATGAATAGAAACTCCTGGGAACTCTTACGCGCTGCGTTACACTGGCTTTGAACCTCATCATAGACTCTTCTGGAGGCTCCGAGTCTTACTTCCTTGAGCATATCTAAAATCGCTTCACGTCGAGATGGTTCATTCATGAGAGCCTCCTATTTCGAAGTATTTCGTCATAGTGTTCCAGCGCTTTTTGATTCGCCTTGTACTGCCCTAGCTTATGATCAATTGAAATAGGTTCGCTACAATCCTGCGGCTCCAGCTGACGCCTTATTGTGGAGAGGATATAACTATCACTAGTCAAACCCAGTTTCAGGGCTTGCTCAATCCCTTTGGTGACTTCTCCAAGAGGCCAGTCCTTTAAAAGGAGAAGTGTCTGTGCAAAGATCTTATCCGGGTTCCTAACCTTCTTTCTGAGAAGATCCCGGTATTTATAGAATACAGAAGGTAAATCCCAGCCCTTAAAAGGCATCCCATCTTCAAAGGCCCTGGGTTTCTTCACCAGGAGTTCCAGGTAGTGTGTGGGATCAAAGATCAGGTGCTTTTCCTTATAGGAACGTAGGTGCCTTGTAATGACATTACCCTTGTAGCTCACAACGAGATCCTGGTAGAAGGCTTTGACCAGGACGCTTCTACCCACATAGGCCGTAGGAACCGAATAGCGGTTATTGTCAAAGCGCACGGTGCTGCTTGGTGATACAACAACGTTTGCCAATCTACAGCTTTCGAATTCATGGGCAGGGAGCGGGATCAGGTATTGCCTCTCCCTCTCAAATACCTCGTACCTGGATTGATCGTGAAACTCAGGATGATTCTTAGTTCTTGAGTGAGCTACACAGAAGCTCAAAAGGCTGGAATTCAAGTCTTCTAGAGTCTCAAATTCAGGGATTGGGGCAAAGAAATTCCTACGAATGGTCCCAATCAGATTCTCAACTCGCCCCTTCTCATTACCACTGGCTATATTGCAGAACTCAGGCACATAGAGATAGTGGGAGCAAAGCTGTTTAAAGCGCTCCTGCAGAAGCCTGCCCCTGCCGCATAAAACCCGCTTGACCGCAGTTTTCATGTTGTCGTAGATGCCACGCTTGCAGCTTCCTCCAAAGAAATTGAAGGCCCTACAATGAGCATCCAGCATCAACTCGTGCTTCTGGTTTGGATAAGCGTGGGCAAAGAAGGCTCTGCTGTGAGATAACTGCAAGGCAGCTAACTGAAGTTTCACTTCCTGTTTGTTGACCCTGGCATAAACTTCGCCCCAGTCAAACTGAAAGGCATCACCAGCTTCATAGTAAAGAGGGATGTACGCTTCCTTGCTGGCCTGATTAACCTCCCTGCGAACTTCCCTGATACAGCGGGCTATGCTTTCATAACTGCCCTTATAGCCATAATCCTGGCAGAGAATCACATAAATGCGCTTTGCAGTGCGCTTGTACTTTTTCTTTACGAGCAAGTCTTCCTTCAGCCACTGTTCAATCAGCTCATAGCAGTTGCCTAACGCAGGCTTAGGGGAATTCTCTCTTTCATAGCTAAACTCTGTCTTCTTACTTCTGAGAATTTTTCTTACGGTGTTTCGGGAAATCCCTGTTCTCTTAACGATCTCCCGGATTGAAAGGCAGTTAACAAACTTTAACCGCCGGACAAATTGAATCTGATCCACACTCATCATCTCCCTTCCTCCTGACGGCTCATAAAAGCACAACCAGGAAGAGGTTGGGGGTGGGTCAATATTCGATTACAATTTCTGGGTTAGGTGGGTCAATTTTCAGTTACAGAACACATCCCCCCATAGGTCATAGATAAAGCGATGATGGCCAATGACGCCGGCCACTGCGGGTCCAGAGTTTATCCCTACTCGAATGCTTAAATCGTTTCCAACTTCTTGGTTGAATTCCGTCAGGATTTTTTGCATCTTCAATGCGAATCGTGCCAATACATGGGCATGCTGATCCTTGTGGACTGGGAGACCGGAAGCTGCCATGTATGCATCACCAATAGTCTTAATTTTTTCGATCTCCAGACTCTGAGCGGCTTCATCAAAGCGGGAAAATATCTGGTTGAGAAGTTCCACTAACTCCCTGGGATCGGTTTGGGATGAAAGTTGTGTGAATCCAACTAGATCCGCAAACAGTACGCTAACTTCTGAAAAGCGGTCGGCGATAGTATTTTCTCCGTTATTCAATCGATTCGCCACCGGCTCAGGCAGGATGTTCAAGAGTAGTTTTTCTGATTTTTGCTTTTCTGCGTTCAGTTCCTTATTTTTGTCCACTAACTGGATGCGGACCTTGTCTAACTGGCCCAGATAGTAGTAGATCAGGGGAAGGATGATGAGTGGAAATCCCAATACACAGACCATATCAAAATAGATGTTAACCTCATGTGGAAGACCATCCCTGAGTGAGCTGATTTGCGGATTGAAAAGAACTAACAAGACCACGGTGCAGATATAGGCCAGAGTCCATATCTGGTAGGCTCTTTTTGAGGACAGGAAAGCCGCCCCCAAAGGGGTCATTGCCCCCCAGATCATCATCGCACCGATATTCTTGAAATCTCCCATAAAGACATGGGCCAAAGCCGTAATTAAAATGATCAGCAGAAACTGGGAATTCTGGAAAAAACTCCTGGTTTTCCAGAACACAAAATGAAAGAATCCTAGAAAAGTGAGGGCCCAATTGGTAAATAAGGCTCCACCTACAAAGTGATCGCCTGAATATAGAATCGCGAACACATCCATGGGTAACACCAAAACCAGGATGAGCCCAAAGAAGAATAGAAATTTCTTTTTCCGCTTCTCTTCCTCCAAATCACTTTCCCGAATCCCAAATTCAAAGATGGCTTGAATCATCAGGCAAATTTCCCCTCTAAACTTTATGGGAACCTTAAAAGAAATCCAATTGGAATAGCTCTAATCAAGAAGAATCACCCTGAGAAAGCTACCCGATCCATGGTGTTTCATCGTGGCTCTATATGGCCTTGGTCATCCATCCTGTTTCCACTGGTCCTGGATAGCTATATATCATCATCCTCTAATAAGTAATTCCTGATGTTCTAGGGTGGGACTATCTCAGTTTATTTTCCTTTGAAAGAAAAAAAGTAGAGACTCCAGCCAGGGAAAATAGTGGTGTGTATCCCTTTCCCTCCCTTTTTCTCTTAATGTCTGGGAGAATACAGATCGTGATGTAACTCGTTAAACTTTTGGCCTGGGGAAGGCGAGGCCGGAGAGGATAGCTCCATCATTACATGCATGGGCACCAATTGATGTATCTGCATATGACGTGGTTCAAAGCGCTCAGGCATCCATGCACCGGAAATTTCATTTCTTGAAGGTCTCCCATCAAGCGGTAGGCGTTGGAAACAAACCCTGATTGGTTGAAGTCAGTGCGGTTAAATACCAGGCAGCGATCACTTTCCACTCCATAGGCAGTTAGACGAACGATTTGGGATTACTGAGTGATCCTATTCTGATTAGGATGCGGATGGGGAGTGTAGGGAACGTCTCGCCTGGGCATAGTTGCCCGCCTCGCCAAGGAGTTTTAGTACATCAAGAAATCGAAGGCTGCTCTTACCCTTCTCTCTCTCAGTATAAGGCACAGGAACTTCCTCAATTTTGAACCCGGTGCGAAACGTCTCTAGAACCAGTTCCGCGTCAATGAACGAGCCAGATGATTTCAATGGGAAATTGTCCAGAATCTTTCGGTCAAAGACCTTATAGGAAAAATTGATGGTCTGGAATTTGGAGCCAAAGAAGATACGCAGGAAAAATCGGTATGCATAGGAGTAAAATTTCCTGATGAGATGCTGCCCACCCTGTCGATGTCCCAGTACAAAATCACAGTCGCACCGGTCAAGGAGGTCGATAGCACGATCGATTTCTAGGAGCTTATAGGGCATGTCGCATTCATAATGGCAGACGTACTGGTAGCGAATGTACTGATAAGCTTCGCGAAGAGCAGATCCCATTCCCATTTTCCTATCTTGGAATATGGCGTGGATATGATCTTTTTCAAGGGAAATTTTCTCAAGTCTTTCACGGGTGCCATCAATGCTGCCTGAATCAATGACAATGATTTCAAAATTTATTTCACGTGCCTTGGCATAGGTCTCGATCCTATGAATGCAAACGATAAGATTTTGAATTTCGTTATATGTAGGAACGATAAAGCTGATGGAACCCATTGCACTCCCCCGTGTTTCCAAAGCCGAAAATAACCCCATGTCATCCTTATCGACCGGAAGGCGAAGTCCCATGAGTAATAAATCTAAATTATTTAAAAATTTGTAGAAAAGATTGGTCAGGGCTCAATAAAGATTTAGAAGAAACGACCAATCAGATTATCCATACTCAACTGCTGACGGATTTCTTCCATTAGGGGCTGGTGCTTCTCCAAACAGAACGCATGCTCATCGATAAGTTCTTGCGGATACTTCCAGTAGGGCAGAGTCCTCAACTCTCCAGGTTCTGTGTTAAAACGAGGAATAATGTGGGCATGCAGAGCAGGCTCCAAATTACCCAGAATTTCATAGTTAATCCGGACCGCGGAAACGACCTTAATGATTGATTGGCCTACCAGGGTCATTTCCTTGAGAAATAAAACTCTCTCATCCATCGGTAAAGCATTCAGGTGTGGTGGAACCGAATGGGGCAGGAGCAAACAGTACCCTCTCAATACCTGGCTGGCACCCATAATTATAAAGCCAGCGTCAGTGCGCCCAATAAAGCGCTCAAAAGTACCCTGTCTACACGCCTCAACCTGTCGGTGAATTTCAGTTTGGATTGAACTCATAAATTTACCTTTCCCTATTTTCTTCCCCATTTCTTCTTAATTAATCTCAAATCGTTTATCTCTTACGATGGTGCAGCTTTCTCTTCCCTGGATCCATCGACAGGTCGGATGAGCGAGATAGGCACCCAAAATGGGTGCGGCTACATATAGCCAGATAGATTGGAGTTGCCCGGAAACAAGGGCTGGTCCGAGGGAGCGGGCAGGATTCATAGAAGCACCCGTCACGGGTCCTCCTAAAAGGGCTGCCAGTGCCACGGTTCCACCAATGGCAACTCCTGCCATAATGCCCTTTTCCATATGTCCAGTGGAAACATTTAGGATCACAAACATGAGAAAAAAGGTAAGCAGCACTTCCATTAAGAAGGCTCGGTAAAGCGGCACGGTAAATAGCGTGGTCCCTATCGTTTCACTCTCTGGAAACAGAACGCAAAGTACTACTGCAGCAGCAATCGCACCGAGCAGTTGAGACCCCATATAAGGTAGGACCATCCGTCGATCAAGACGGCCCGCAAACATAAAACCCAGGGTTACGGCAGGATTGAAGTGTGCTCCAGAGATGTTGCCGACGGCATAAATCATTGCCATGACAACCAGGCCAAAAACAAGGCAAATGCCTACATGTCCAAGTACTCCTCCAAAGGAATCATTCACAATGATGGCACCGCAACCTGCAAAAACCAGTGCAAAAGTACCTATGCCCTCCGCTATGTAAGTATTTTTTTTCATATTCTTCCAATCATATTCCAAGACAAAAAGTCGTCGGTTCCCTTTGGTTAGCAGAGCATGGCTCACCGGCACACTTTGAAGTAGCCAATATTGAGTCTTCGCATTACAGCCTGAGACTGCTTGATTTGCAAGGATGAAAATGAACACCACTTGATGAAAAAGGGCGTTCCAGCTTCAGAAGAATACTAAATCCCTTATAGGATTTTGATATGCTGACGGTCCTGGTGAATTTCCCTTGCGGCAAGCTGATTGTCCCAGTGGTTCTTACACTCTCTTAGATGAATCTGGAATCACTCAAATTCGACAATAAATTTACCCGCCTCCTACCTGCCGACGAGGTGAAAGAGAATTACTGCAGGCAAGTCCGCCAGGCCTGCTATTCCAGCGTACATCCTTTCAAAGTAGCTCAACCTAATCTGCTGGTCCACTCTCAGGAAATGGCTGACCTATTGGATCTGTCCCTGGAGACTTGTTTGTCCGAGCGATTTTCCAGTGTGTTCGCAGGCAATGAGCTTTTGAATGGTATGGAGCCTTATGCGACCTGTTATGGAGGCCATCAATTTGGGAATTGGGCAGGGCAGCTAGGCGATGGGCGCGCGATTAATCTTGGTGAGATTGTAACCGAGCAGGATCAGCGTTGGGTACTACAGTTAAAAGGAGCCGGGCCAACACCTTATGCAAGGAGTGGAGATGGCTTTGCTGTTTTACGTTCCTCTGTTCGTGAGTTTTTGTGCAGTGAGGCCATGTTTCATCTGGGAGTCCCCACCACAAGAGCACTGTCGTTGGTCCTGACCGGTGAACAGATTATGCGAGATATGTTTTATGATGGCCGTCCCACCTTTGAACCGGGTGCTATCGTCTGTAGAACGGCTCCAAGCTTCACTCGCTTTGGTAATTTCCAGATCTTTGCAATGCGCAACGAGTTAGATGTTCTAAAGCAGCTTCTCGATTACACCATTCAAACGGACTTTCCTGATTTGTGCCCTCAGGATGAACCTGGTAAGGAAGTCTATCTTAAATGGTTGCTTCAAGTGGTAAAGACTACGGTGGAAATGACAATTGAATGGATGCGGGTTGGATTTGTGCACGGGGTTATGAACACGGACAATATGAGCATTCTGGGTCTAACTATCGACTATGGACCTTATGGGTGGTTAGAGGATTATGATCCCAGCTGGACACCCAATACAACCGATGCACAGGGTCGTCGCTACTGTTTTGGTAATCAGCCGCAGATGTCCCAGTGGAATCTAATACAGTTAGCCCAGGCTATTTTTCCATTGATTGAAGAATCTGAAGAAATCCAGGCTGTCCTCAATACTTTTGCAAAGGAGTTTGAGGCTGGTTTTCAGGACATGATGATAAAGAAGCTGGGATTTAAGCAGTTTGAAAAGTCTGACGATGAAGAGTTTCTGATAGAACTAAATTCAGTATTGCAGGTGGTAGAGACGGATATGCCCCTTTTCTATAGAAGATTGGCACAACTTCCAATCAATTCTGAGCCACAAAATGATAGGCAGGCTATTGAACCTCTATTGGATTGTTATTACCAGCCCGATCAGCTCACCGATGATAAGGTGGCTATCATAGCCAAATGGATTCAAACCTATAAGAAGAGAGTGAGTAAGGATGGGACCTCAGATCAAGAGAGGCTGGAGAGTATGAACCAGGTCAACCCGCTCTATGTGATGCGGAATTACCTGGCTCAGCTTGCAATCGACAAAGCCGAAGAAGGAGATTATTCTCTTGTAATTGAGCTGTTGGATGTCATGCGAAATCCCTATCAAGAGCAAGAAGGTAAAGAAGAATTCTGCCAAAAGCGACCAGAATGGGCTCGCCACAAGCCCGGTTGTTCCATGCTCTCCTGCAGCTCCTGAAAAAGAGAGAATATTGTTGGCGTGCCCCTCTTTCTTCTTTTTACTCCTGGCCGGGAGTAAACCATTTGTCTCCCATCTTTCTTGGAGGAAGAGGATTCTCTTCTTCAGGAAAATGTCCTTGATCAATCAATTCACCGGTTTTAACGATCGCCCAATATTCGGGAGCGCTATCTTGATTCAGTGTAAATTCCATCACAAGAGAAGTCTCCAGTGTATTGTGGCTCCCAAAGTGCTGAATATCTCTCCAAAATACGCCCATCTCTAATTGAACTTTCTCTCCATCGTGACTAATCAATTGAACATCTCTGACCTCAACATGGGTGTAATTGAGCTGTTGAACGCTCCTTTGAAAAAAGGAGGAGAGAGTATCCAGCTGAACCTCGTTGTGAAGTTGTGAGAAGCCACTCTGCTGTTTTGTCTTCTCGCCCCAATTGATTTCAAATTCACCATCCTTGAGTTGGTAGATGGACTGCCATTCCATCATGTATGCATAACCAATTCTATCCACCCTGGTCATTCCAGCATAACGGCCGTTGACAAAAACTTCCTGCCCGAATACCTGGGTTTCATTGCCAACTTCAGCCGTGGGCATATGGAAAAATTCGATCTCAAGACTGCAATTAACTTGGGTGAGACTTCCCTCTTTCAGTTCACATTTCTTACGGGCCGGGTGCTGTAGATAAACCTTATTTTCGCCATTGAAATTTGCACTTACAACTCTTGCTTCCATGGAGTTTCTGTCCATGACCCAAAAGCGGAAGACTGAGTTATGTATATTTTGAATTTCTTCCTGGTTGTTAATTTTTGATAGTTGAATTTTCTCAGTGTCCCACTGGGCTGCTGCACCCAGGCTTGTTAGTACGAAAAATAAAATTGTCTTCATGATTAACTCCGTTCCTTGTCGATGTTTGATTTGTTGTTGTTTTGAATTCGTCAGGAAGATAAGGACAATTACCAAGGTTGAAAACAGTTTAGAAGAGAACAAAACGAAAACATCGAAAATCCCCTGCTCTGTGACCCGAGAACCAAAGAAAACAAAGCAAAGCATCCCCGTCTACGAGGAAATACTGAGTAAGTTTCTGTGATCTATACCGAAAAGCAAACGGTATGCCCGTTTGCAGGTTCATGACCAAAATATGCTCATCGCAGATGAGTAAAGGAATCTACAGATTCCTGGTTTGGCCGGGAAGCTGGGCAAACCAAATGTGTTTGGGCATACAATCCACCTGGGGCTTCAGAAGCTTGTCCATTCCTATTAGTACCAAACCAGAGAAAACTAAAGGTGAGTACTCACGGGTCCTCAAGATGTCACCTGAGTTTTGGTCGTCAGGTCACCTACATCAAAGATGAACTGATAGTCTAGTTCAATGGACGATGAAATACTTTCACAAACTGGACAGGTTCGGGCAGTTTCCTTCAAAAAGGACTGTTCATCTTCTGCAAGGCCCTTTGGAAGATGAAATTCCAGCTCAAGTTGGGAGATTCGGCGAGGTTCAACTCCCATATGTTTTCTGAGTTTTACCGTGCTGCCTTCCAGGTCGATTAAGCGGTCTTTCGATTTGATACCCATGATGGTCAAAATACAGGCAGCCAGTGATGTAGAAAGTAGGTCGGTGGGAGAAAAACTGGAGCCATCGCCCTGGTTGTCCACCGGTGCAGCGGTCCGTATGATTTTTCCCGAAGGTTCATGGCGGGCCTCGACATTAAGGTTTCCCAGATATTTCAAATTCATTTCAACCATTTTTTTCTCCCCTGGTAATCAATTCCCTTATTTCTATCTACATGATCTGACAACCATGCGGTTATTGTCGATCCCCCTATTTTTCCCTAAGATAGACTCTAAGATCTTTTCCTGGTGATCTGTCTTCAAAAGATGTCATGAAAGCAATTTTACTATCGGTGTTGATATTTAGCCTGGGTATTCCCCTGGCCGTTGGGAAGGATCAGTGGGTTATTCTCGGTGACAGTCTCAGCGTGGGAATCATTGGTAATGGGTCGCAATTCACCAAAGAGGTGAAGGAACGATGGAACCGCGATATAGAAGTAATCAATCTAAGCAGGGTGGGCAAACATACCCATGAATATAAAAAGGAAATTAACGGAATTCTCGCCCAATTTCCCGATGCTCGCTATTTTCCCATCTTTTGTGGTGTCAATGATGTCCTCAATTATTCGAAATCTACGGCAAATCAACTCCGTTCCTGGCTTGTATATGTATTGAAGGCTATTAAAAATGCAGGCCGTACTCCCATTCTGATGAGAATCACATATCGAAATTACAAAGGACAGGATCCACTAGAGCCCTTTAACCCAAGAGTCTATGATCCTCTCATTAAGACCTATTCCCCCCGGTGGTATGATTATGCAAAGAAAAGGGGCTTACTGGACCCTCACGGCTTTCTGAAATCCCATCCCCAGTACGTGGCCTCAGATGGTGTTCATCTAACTTCCCAGGGTTATCGTGCATTTCGAAAGGAAATTATGCTGGAAGCCATGATGGAGCCGGTATACGCTAAAGACCATCAAAGGGACTTAAATGAGACCAGGGAGCCGGACCATCTCACTTTCGATGACCTGGCTCTCAAAGCCAGTCCCACTCCAGAGGTTGATGACTTCAGCGGGCCAGCCAAGAGCTCAAAAAATGATGTACCCGCAATTATAGCCACCCCAAAGGTTACTCCGACTCAACAGCTCAAACAGGAGCTTCTCGATGCCTCATCAACAACGGATCCAATCATGCGCGGGATACATCTCTCACGTGCCAGCCTCCTCCTGAGAGAGCTTTGGCAAGCTGGAGAATTATCCGAAGAAAACAAAGGTGATATCCAAGACTTCCAAAGAGCTCTCAAGGTATACGGGGTGGGTATAGAGAAGGTTGAAGGTACCTACGATTCTAAAACCCGAGAAGCCGGGCAAGGGTTGAGAGTCATGATGGCGCAGACTTACCTTAAGAAACGAGGTCTCTATCCTTTTGAAATCAACGGAGTCTTGGATGAGAAAACCACGGCCGCTTTGAAACAATACGCCCAAAACCGCTTTCTTGATCCCCAAGAACCTGATCTTCTCCCCGGCATCATCAAGAGGCTGGCCCGCGAACATAACCGCTGAGACAAAAAGCAGCCCGTCCCCTTTTTTTGCTGGTCTTTACTATAGTGGATTGGGACTACCACAAGAAAGTTCTACAAGATCGATTCCTACGTGACCTACATTCCTTCTTTCTGAAAAAAATACAGATTGCAAAATCCCCAGGTGTAGGTTGAGTTTTAGTTCTCTTCTTGGGAAGGTTCTTTCATCACCTCTATTCCCAGAATAAAGTAAATGCCATAGCCAAGTAATGCCAGACACAAAAGCTGAATTACCAAAGACGAAAGTACAAATACCACCGTATAGCCCCCAAAGATGAAAATCATGGTCAATGCTAGATTTCTAGATCTTCGGGAAATTTTTCGATGTTCTTGCCAGGCTTTAATGGTGGGACCAAAAGTGGGATTGTTCAGTAGCTTACGGTGCAGGGTTTCAGAACTTCTTGCAAAGCATCCAGCAGCAAGAATTAAAAATGGGTAAGCTTGTCGAAATAGCAAGACCATTCTTAGGCCGCTTTAAGGTGTTCCCCCCTACTAGTACCATTCTTGAATATTTCTACACACTTCTCCATGGGGATCTTCTCCATACTCCTGCTTGATGTCA